>Ga0190367_1000190_pt1 | contig 47855 bp, 42 predicted proteins | sample 4872181011_MG_FD_171838 | JGI IMG/M metagenome (GOLD analysis project Ga0190367, IMG submission 171838) | Hydrothermal vent microbial mat bacterial communities from Southern Trench, Guaymas Basin, Mexico - 4872-18-10-11_MG | ecosystem: Environmental > Aquatic > Marine > Hydrothermal vents >... | reverse complement strand
CTGCATAACCTGCAACTATTAATGCAACCTTACCAGTTGTGAATGCGTCGTCTACTGTTAAGATGTAAGCAGTATCGGTTGTCCAAGCTGCTCCTGGAACACCACCAGCGCAAGTGTAATTTGCATCTAATTTGCCTGCATCTACCAAGTCTTGTACTAATGTGTTAACGCATGGTCCTCCAACTAATACTAAATTGTAAGTTGTTTTATCTGCATCTGTTACTTCTGTATCTAACTTAGCTAAAGATGTAGTTATTGGGATTAATTCTTTGTAAGTTACGCCAGCTTCTGTTACAGCACCTAATTTACCTGCATACGCTAACAATTTTTGTCTTTCGCTTGGAACTTTTAGCACAACTTTGTCTGCATCAGCATTTGTCTTTATATCTACTATTTCAAAACCGTAATCTGTAGTAACTGTAAAGTCCTTTTCTCCAAGTGTCGTAGTATCGTATTTAACATCAGATGCCTTTGCTTCTTCTGCCTCTGCACCTAGTTGAATAGAACTCGTGGTATTTTGGTAAGCAAATGCTAATACCTTACCACCTGTAATAGGTTCTGTTATGGTTACATTTCTTAGTGTAAGTGGCCCATCTACGGTAGTATTATAGGAGTTAAAGACTATATCAAAATTCGTCTCTTCGTATTTGACATTTATCGTTTCAGCAAAACCTGTTGCGGTTGTAGCTTTTAATTCAGCAATCTTGTCGTAATATATTTCGTCACCTATCTGGTAAGCGATAACATAGTGACTACTATTTAGCAAGTAGTAAGCTGCTTTAGATTCTTCATTTCTGAAAACAGGAATATCACTTGAAATCTTTAAACCAAATAAGTCTTCTGCAACTACTTTATTCGTTGTTTCGTCTTTCACATCAATTCCTGTAACTGGCTCAAACGTTAAAGTTGCAAACGTAGTAACTCCTAGCCCATAAACTCCTATTTCAAAGTAATCATTCGGAGATGTTATTTTTTCATCTATCTTTAACTTAACTTCCTCCTCTGGTCTATATACAATCTCTATGCCAGTTAGCCCGCTGGCAGTTGTATACTTAACGTCTTTTAATACCCATGGCTCTTCTGGGAATGTATCACCTTCTGAAATTTTCTTATCTACTTCCTCGCCTACTACTAACTTTGCTGTTACCGTAGAAGTTATTGGTGATGCATAAATACTCAAAGCTTTAACTTTAATAACTTTACCGTCTAATGTGAATTCTATAGCAGCTTTTGTTTCCATATCATAAATGTCTGATGCTACTACATTGCCTTCTGCATCTTTCACTTGGACTTTAACCCACTTTCCGGTTTCACCGTCTACTGCGTAAAATTCGTAACCAGCATATTTAACGGGAGTTGTTGGATCGGCTACACCTACGACTCCTGTTAATATTGTAATAGATTTATCGTCATAACCAATTATGTTGTATTCTTTTCCGAAGAGTTTAATTACAAGAGGCTTTGTCTCTGAAACAGTCTCGTTAAAAGCTTGGGAGAACACATATTCGTAACTTATTGGGTCGTTTTTTGTTATCGTTAGATACATAGTTCCGTTATTTATATCATTGGTTGCTTTTAGGTCACCAGTAGCAAAAGTTAGCTTTTCATAGGTGTAATAAGTTTCTTCTTCATAAGTCAAGTCGCCTCTCCAGAAGTAAGGTATGTGTGTAGCTGTTAAAGTCGCTTTTTCATCTGCAAACGATTCTCCAAAATAAAGCTCATAGGATTTACCAGTAACCTCAGCAGTTGGTGCTGCTGTTACAGTTTTTTCCTGGTAACTTAAACTTGCTAAAGTAGATGCTAAATCGATCGCTGCAACAACATCTATTGGTTTAGCTCTTGAACCAACTACTATCAAATAGTCTGGTGTTGAAACTCCTGCTTCAACCTTCGCTAGGAATGTTGGAAATGTGTTCAAAGGCACTGCTAGAGCACTGGCTACCACTGTCAAGGCCATCAAGGCCGCTATTATGCTTCTACTTATTCTATTCATTTTTCTCTCCCTTTTCCGCCGCCGCATTAAGCGGCGACGCTTGGGAGTTCTAAATAAGCTTAAGTAAAATTTCCTATATAAACTTTTTCTGAAAAAGTTTCTTTAATAGTTTCAAAACCTAAATTTTTTCCTAAAAAAATTTAAAATTCAAAATTTTTTTGCTAAAAAGTTTCATTTTTAAAATTTTTATTTCTTTTTTATCCTTACTAAATTTTTTCTTCCAAGTCTCTCTATTTCAACAAGCCCTCTTTCCTCCAAGCTTTTCAAGATGCGTGTAACCTTAGCTTTTGAAAAATCAGTCTCTTCTACAATTTTTTTCTGATAAACCTTACCTTTATGCTTAAGCAAAACATCAAAAACCTTTTTTTCGTTTTTGTCTAAAACAGAAAGAAAAGCCTTTCTTTCAAATTTTTTCCTTTTGTAAAGCAAAAAGAACAGGATTACAACCAAAGCTACTAAAATACCAAACAATACATAATACCAAAACGGAAATGAAATTTTCTTAACAGGTTCGTAAAATACCAAGAAACTCATTATTTTGTTTTCGCTTACATTCTTAACTGGCCATGTTATTATAATCCTTCTTCCATCGCTTAGCAACCTATAGTTTGTGGGTACAACTTTTGATCCCTTACTTACTAAAAAACCTTCAGGAAGTTTTACGTAAACAACCAAATTATCGATTTTTGACGAAGATGAAAAATCAAACTTAAAGAAAAATTTCTCTCCAATTTTTCTTACAAATCCTTTTGTTTTAAAAGAAGCAAATATGCTTCCAAATTCTTTTTCCAAATTTGTATTACATTCTAAGCTAGAAACTTCCCCAATTTTTAAAGAACAAGATGCAGGAAAATTGGAAGAATAGCTGAAATCTTCGATCGGCGAAAAAAACAATATTTCAAAATTTTTTAGCTGCTTTTTTACAGTTATGATCAAATCTCCTTCGAAAAGACCTTTTTCATCAAGAGAACCTTCCAGCTCGAAGTATTGAATTTGAGCTAAGGAAATAAAAGTTAAGAGTAGAAAAGATAGAGAAAATATAGCAAAAAATAACTTCTTCATCACAATTAAATCTAGCTATGAAATTTAAATTCAATCTTCAACTATATCTATTTTCATCCCACATTTAGGACACCTTCCGTTTACTAGCTTATTTTCTTTAAGTTCATAATATTCCCTTCTCATAACCAATTCTCTGCAGTTAAAGCAATAGGTATTTAGATCTGGATGCTCGGGCACTTCTCCTATATAAACATACCTTAAGCCAGCTCTTCTAGCTTCACTTATACATTTCTCTAGAGTTTCGACAGGAGTCGGAATGACGTCAGGAAATTTTTTATCTGGATAAAATGCTAAGAAGTGTAAAGGAACTGTAGTATTTAAATTGGTTGAAATCCATAAAGCAAGCTCATAAGCATATTGTGAATTATCGCCAACTTCAGGGATTATAACATTTAAAATTTCTACATGAGCTCTACTCTTTCCTATTTGCCTTAAGCATCTATAAATAAGCTTAACGTCTATACCTTCGTATTTCTTGTAATACTCAGGATCTAAAGATGCCTTTACTTTAACAACAAAGCAAGCCACATATTTTGCCAACCTTTTTATAGCATCTGGAGATGCTAAACCATTAGTTACAAAAATGCTTTTCAATCCTAACCTTCTAGCAAATTTTGCAGTCCTAAAAGCGAATTCAAAATAGGTAGAAGGCGATTCACCTAAAAAAGTAATCGACTTGCAACCTTCCTTTTTTGCCAATTCAGAAATTTTTTCAGGAGTATAATCCTTACCATGCAACAAAAGCTTTCTCTTATCTTTAAAAATGCTCTCGTCTCTGTACATATTATTACCAGGTATTATTATGGCCAAAGTTTTTGTTCCTGGAAAAAAATGGAATACCTGAATTTTTTCTATAGGAACGGCATCTGCTGATATTATCTTTCCGAAATTTAGCATGTAAAGTTTATTCTTTAAATTAACTCTAGCAAAACAAAATCCGAATTCTCTATCTTTTAAGTAACATTTTCTTTGACAAGCTAAACATCTCACTCCTTTCCTTTCTTTTTTCCATAAAATAGCCTGCTTTAGCCTTTTCAAGAAATCACTAAATAATAATTACTCCTCCTTTGTTAAATTGTTTAGCGCGTAAGATTCTATATTTACAATAAAAGTCATCTCCTTTTCTTTGAAAATGAGATTGCTCTTCTAAATGAATACCTCCAAGAAAGCGATTAAAATATCCGTGCACAAAGCCCCTTGTTAAATAGCAACGCGGGTAATTAAAATCAAGATTATAAGAATCCTTAAGTATTTTATACACCTTAACATCAATGGGCTCTGAAACTATAACTTGGTCTATTAGTATAAGTGGCATTTGTCTATGCCATTTGCTACCATTAGGAAGTAAATACTCTATAGACCTAAACATACCGATTCCTCTCCCATATTCATTCAACGCATTAACCGCTTCCTTCTCTTCAACCCGACTAGCCAACAAACCACCAACTACTTTGAAGGCGTCATAGATCTGAAATTTCACAACTTCAAGCCTATCCTCTCTAAATCCTTCCGCAAAAAGCATAGAAATTAAACTAATTAATTCCCCAATCTTGCGTTCTTTGACTAACTGAATTATCATCTCTTTCATAAACAACCACCAAAGGAAGGCTTGGTAGACAAAAAGCAAAATAATTTAGCTAAAAAAATATAAAAATTTTTCTCTCCGAAACTCTGACCTCATTCATTTAATCATTTGATGCCCGCGTCTTCATCGTTCTTTCGGGCAGATTAAATTTAGATTATCTCTCTTAAAACTTAAACTCAAAAGGTAGTGAAAGAACAAACGTAGATGGTATACTCCCATAACCCCATTCACTACCTTTAGTAGAGAACCATCTAAAGCGAATTTTTGCTTCCCTACTTTCTTCACAAAGTTCCAAAATCATACCTGCAGGGCAATCAGAAATTTTCCCATCCCACCTTACACAAGGCGCTCCAACAAGGAAATGATTTGTTCCGTATTTCTTTATATACCACCTATCCTCTCTACCCCAATTCTTATGTATATGCCCGCTGAACCAAGCATCAACTCTAAACTTCCTTAGGATTTTTACGTAAGGGCACTGGCTTTCTTTTATCGCTATCGAATTAGTTTGAATCCTATCAGCAGGCCAACCCCAAGGCCAAGTGGTTCTGCCTTTTTTCAGCAAAAATCTAAGCAATTCCCACGCAGAAAGCTTATGTTGTTTTAAAAAAGTAAAGAAATCTAAGGAATCGACCGTGTCGCCGCTTACCGTTGATATAAGACCGTGATGAGAGAAAACAAAAATTATCTTATCTTGATTTTCTTCTATAGTTTGTTCAAACCAATAAAGTGAATTTGCGTAGCTAGCAAAACCTGTTTGCTTAGTAATACCAGCCGTGTGATAGGCAACTCCAGGAGAATCTGGAATAAGGAATATTAGGAGGAGATTTCCAAGTGTTAAAGAAAAAGATAATGGCTCAGAAGCATTGTGTTTGATGAAAAACCTGTAATGATACTTCAAGTAAGTATTTAGAGTGGCTTCGTTATTAGCTTTATCATACTCGTGATTTCCAGCTATTGGAATTACCCTATCCCTATCTAGACTTTTGGAAAGTTTTTTGTCTGTAAAAATTTCACGCCATTTAATGAAAGAATCAACCTTCTTTAAACCAGGCCAAGCGCCAAAGCGAGAAGGGAGTGCATTTAGGAAGGTAAATGGATTTCCTAAACTTACGTTTCCAAAAATTTCACACCACCATTTTTCTACAAAATCTACATTATCGCCGATTGCAATCGTAAAATCCCAACCACTCGGCAATTCTTCATTCAGATCTTTTAATATTGCAAGTATTTGATCAACATACCATCCCCTCTTTATCTTTTTATCATAAGTCAAATGCAAATCTGCAATTATCCAAAACCGCAAAAATTCCCTTTTCAGTTTAATGCTTCTTTTCCACAAACTACCTTTCAGATCCTCAAAAATTGCTTTGACTCTCATAACCTAAAATGAATAATATAGACTTAAATTCTAGCCCCGGGCGGGATTTGAACCCGCGACCTGCGGCTTTCAGTCGAGAGATGGGCATTCATCTCTCATATCGTATGCCCATCCTCATCGATACGAGGCCGCCGCTCTGCCAGCTGAGCTACCGGGGCGTCTCAAAAATTATTTCATCCTTCTTAAGTATAATTCTCATTAAATCGCAAGCTACTTTAGTATTCGGAAAGACTTTTTTAGCTTCTTCTTCTAGTATGCTAACATCCCTATACCTTCTACTTATATGAGTCAAAACCAACCATTTAACCCCAGCTTTTTTAGCAATTTCGGCCGCTTTTTTTACATCTGCATGAGCTTTGTCTTCTGTTAGTTCTTCTTCTAAAAAAGTACCATCATGAATTAAAACATCAGCATCGGTTGAAATTTTTAGTACATTATCGCAAGGTTTTGTATCTCCTGTATAAACTATTTTTAGTCCTTTTCTTAAAGTTGCTACTTCTTCTATCCTTACAATCCTTCCCTTATATTTTGCTTCCCCATATTTCTTCAACCTCTTAAGCCAGGCTCCCCTTTTCAATCCGAGCATTTTTAGTGCTTCTACATCGATGCTCCATTTATCTTTTTCCTTAATTGCATAAGCTACAGCCGGGACTGTATGACAAACAGGAATTGAAAATATATCAAAATCTTTAGAAGAATAAATTCTATTAATTACATCGCCTTCAAAATTTACGTCAACCGGAATCACTTTAAAACGAGTGCCAAAATAACCCAAAGATAAGATTAGCTTAGTAAATTTTTCCGCTTCTGGACCATATACTAGTAACTTTCTCTTCCTTTTTTCTAAATTCATAGTAGCAATTAAAGGTAGCAAACCAGCAAAATGGTCTGCATGCCAATGGGTTATGAAAACTGCATCTACGTCCATAAAGCTTATGCCAGCCTTCATAAGTTGCAATTGGGTTCCCTCTCCGCAGTCAAATAAGAATGTATATTTCTTCTTCCCAAAATATTCTATACAAATTGCAGGATGCATCCTTTCCTTTGTCGGTATACCAGAAACTGTACCCAAAAAGGTTATTACAATCATACCAATCTTTCTTTTTCAAAATACTTTTTCAAAAAGATTCCAACTTGCTTATTTTCTCTAATCAATTTGCATATTTCATTTCCAACCAATATTTCAAAACCTTTAGAAATTTCTTCAGCAATGTAAGACGGTATGCCTTTTGCTTTCAATATTTCAACGGGTTTATTTAAACTATCGAAAAGTTTATCTCTTGCCGTTATGAATTTCCTTCTTATTTCAACACACCATCTTATACCTTCTACATAAGGGCCTACGATAGCTTCCTCTCTGTATTTATTTAAAAATCTCTCAGAATCCCTTAGGTTAAAAACAGGTGGCCCAACCCTTTTTTGGATAAAAGGCAACCTAAAAACTTCCATTTCTAACAATACAAGAGCTATTTCTTTTTCATCCGTAAATACATCCTTCCTTAATACTTTAAATTCATACTTTTTCTCTTCCAAAATATTTTGCAACCTTTCTGCAAATTTCCTCAGTTGCGGCCATAAGATATCAGGTACAACTTTAGGCGGTTTAAACTTAATCAAAATTATTTCGGTTCCCCTTTCTTTAACCTTCTTTCTAAATTCCGAAACTCCTATTGGCTTAACACTTTTCTCTCTAAAAAAATCCAAGGAGGGATTTTCCAGAAATCTTGCACATAATTTTTTGAATTTATAAAAATTCTCAACTGAAAGCGCAGCAGCTACATTCCTAAACTTATCTACAGGATCTATTATAATAAGTGGCTGCTTCCTAAAAATTTCTTGAACAGGTTCGACTTTGCCTTTCCATAAATTTTCTATATCTATAATCAAACCAGGTTTCCACTCAATAGCACTTTTTACCAAATTCAGAAAGCTTTGATAATAGAGTATTAAAAGCTCACAAGCATAACCAGAAAATCCCTGCGTCTTTGCATCTGCACCATAAAGTCCGCTAACTTTTAAAAACTTTTTAAGAAGTCTGATCTCGTCGCATAGCTTTTTATTTAATTTTTGCTTAAGATAAGCCAAATGAAAAGGAGTTCTATCAACTGCAGATTTTATTTCATAAGCACTTTTTACACCAAAACAAGGAACTATATCTATTTCTACTCCTCTAAAATCAATTCTTACATAAGGATGCTCTGCATATTCAATCCTCCATTTGCCGCCAAGTTTTTCTGCAACTTTCTTTCCTATCTCCAAACCTTTCTCTTCCAGTTCTTTTCGTGAGATAGATGAATCGAAAACTAAAAAAATATCGAATTCACTTTTTTCTGGAAGCCAAGTATCCCTTGCAAAACTACCCGTTAGAATAGGTTTTGCTTCTCCTGCAGAAATCTCCTCACATGCCTTTAAAAACAATTGAGAAATTTCTTCAATCTTCTTCCTTAATTCCTCTGGAGGCCTTACCAAGTTCTTAGCTTCTTCCAAAACCTTTTCGATTTCCATAAATTGATATAGTTTTTTAGCAACATATACCAATCTTTATTAAATTGCAATCAAGAAGTAGTGACATTTATAAATATTAACTACTTAAAAGTAATTATGAATACACAGTTGATAGAAGAACAACTTCAGAGGACTTTAAAAGCACTAGCTAAAGCTAGAAGCGTTAGGGAAGTAAAAGCTTTACAAGACAGAGTCAGGTTCTTAAGGAAGTTACTGGAAAGGTGTAAAGCTTAGTGATATAGTTTGGATCCATTAGCCTAACAAATAAAATCCCCCTTATGAAATCAGGAAATTCTTGAACAGCGAATTGGAGAAAAGAGGAAAGTGGTTTATTTAAAATTCTTTTAACACGCAAAAGGAGTTGTGGGATGTTAAAATGAATAGATTCGCCTTTTATTTCTACTCTAGAAACCTCCCACCAATCCGTACTAACCTTTTTTGCTACTCCTTTCTTTTCTAAAAAGTAAAAAACAGGCAAATAGGTTTGCTTAATTAAAAAAGGGTCTACTTCTCTGATAAATCTATAATTATGCCACGCCCTCCAAGGTCTTCTGGCAGATTCCCTTACAAGGTATAGGTAAAGAGGATAACATACATGCATTTTCACCATGTCACAACCCCAGAATTCAATAGCATATCTTATAGCGTCGTAAACCAATGGTAGCTTCGCAGCAAGTATATATTTACGAAGAAATGCGTAACCCTCGAGTATTCTTACTGGCCTTTCTAGACCGAGGAAAAAATCATACCTTACTATCATGCGTGGAGGTACTGCAATTATATCAATTGGCTTGCCTTCGAAGCTAAACTCGTCTTTAATTCGATACATCTTGGATCCTTTTGGTAATACAACACAAACATCTATATCCGAATCGTCCCTTGATAAACCGACTACATTCGAACCGTAAATGTAAACAGCCTCTCTTTTAGGAAAACATTCGTCTATTATATCCATCAAAAATTTCTCTAATCGACCAAAATCCACGGTTAACTCTACTTACTTTAAAAATTTAAAAGTGAACAAGAATAGCCCCGCCCGGATTCGAACCGGGGTCTCCGGGTCCAGAGCCCGGCATCCTTGGCCGCTAGACGACGGGGCTTTCAACCTTACAACTTATATTTTTTACGTAAGTTATTAAACAATCTTCTTACTCTGATTTTGCCTAAAACTTGGACGCTTTTAACAGAAAATGGCCAACTTCTTGAATCAATAAAGTCTCTCCAAGCTAATTGAAAACCTGTAGAAGTTAGCTCTAAAAATTAAAACTTGACCGGCTCTGAGTTTTGCCAGACTAACTCGAAAAGTGGCTCTAAAACATCGCTTGCCGCATGTTCGCTCCTTGACCAAATTGCTAATTCTTCTGTTTTATGGACTTCGCCTGGTGAAGTAAGATTCATCAATATCTCTTTTCCATCGATAATTGCAAACCTTCCCTTTACTGGTATTTCTTTTTCATTTATATTCCTTATTTCAGCAATTCCAGCAAGAGGTCTAAGAAATTCAAGATATTTCTTGGGGATTTTCGAAGCAATTCTTATTTCAACACCTCTTTCCTTAGCCTCTCTCAAGTATTTAAGATAATAAGTTGCCAAATCCTTAAGTCCTTCAGGAGTTGTTAATATGTTTATCTTCTTATTGGCGCCTTTAAACATGCTTTCTAGCTGCCTTTTAAGTAAAATTCCTTTAACGGCGCCTGTTAATTCTTCTGGTTCTACAAACTTTAACCCTTGCGTATACAATTTTTTCAACTCATCCATTATGGCCGAATTCTTTATTTCATCTATCCTTGCGATTCTTGCTTTAAATTCTTCTTCGAGTATTTTCTTAGCCCTTTCCAAAGCTTCTTCTGGTGGAACAGCAACGAATTTCATCGGTTTACCTCCTTGCGGAAGAGCAAACCCCTTAGCTACTAAACTCTGTAATATATCGTAAGACCTTGATCTAGGGACGTTTGTTATTTCTGAAAGTTCCCCTGGGCTAGCTACACCTTTAGCTAATAACGCTACCCAGATTTTTCTCTCATAAAGGTTTAATCCAATAGCTTTTAGAGCATCCATTACGGCTTGAGACACTAACATAATTCTCACTTTCTAGTGGATATTTAAATAGATAATTTTAAATTCTTTATCAACCCGCCTTCCCTTGGGTTTGGAATAATCTTTTAAGTCTTTCGATCGTATCAGCTTCCATAGGACTTTTATCGAACCTTACTCTAACCAATCTTGGAAACCTTAAAGCATAGCCAGATTCGTAATGTGGGGAAACTTGAATTTCCTGAAAACCTACTTCTACAACTATTTTCGGTTTTACCCAAACTTCCCTCCCCTTTTCTTTTACAATCAAAGGCTTAAGCAACCTTGTCATTTCTTCAAATTGTTCTTCAGTTAAACCAGTGCCCATCATTCCACATGTTAAGAGTTTACCTGTATCTGGATCCCTGCATGCTAAAACATAAGAGCTTAACCATTTTGCCCTTTTTCCTTCCCCCCATGTGGCACCTACTATTACTAAATCCAAAGTTTCGGCTGTTGGTTTAATTTTATACCAACCACCAACATGCCTTCCAAAAATGTAAGGAGATTCTGGGTTTTTTAGAAAAACCCCTTCTTGCTTCAAGCTTAAAGCTTTATGATAAAACTCCTCTATCTCTTTCAAATCAGAAGTCTCGATCATTTCTGCAAGCATTATTTTACCAGGAACTTGTTCTATTATCGATTCTAGAATTTTCCTCCTTTCCTTAAGCGGTTTATCTATCAAAAGCTCGCCATTAAGATACACTATATCAAAAAGGTTTAGTTGAACTGGTATTTCCTCTACCATTTTTTCTATATCATACTTTCTCTGAATCCTCTGGCTCAATTTTTGAAATGGCATAGGTTTTCCAGTTTTCTTATCTATAGGCCAAGCCTCTCCTTCTATAATGCACTCTTCAGCCTTAACATGTTTTCTAATAGATTCTACAACATCAGGAAATTGCTTAGTAACTTCTTCTTGCCTTCTAGTAAAAATCCAAACTTCATCTTTCTTTTTATGACATTGCATCCTTAAACCATCATACTTAAACTCAACTATAACGCGAGGGTGTCTTTTTAAAACTTCCTCTATACTTTCAGCTTTTAACCCAAGCATAACTTGCATAGGCCTTCCCAAGACAGGCTTTACTTTTTTCAAACCCTCTATACCTTCTTCTTTTGCTATTAATGCAACTTCCCCAAAATCAGAAAGTATATTCCATGCGTACTCAACCCACTTAACACCTTCTTCTTTCCTAATACCTTTAGGTATCAAAAATGCTTCTACGATAGCGTCCCTCACAATACCCTCAGCAACCCCAATCCTTAATTCGCCTAGAATAGTTCTTACCAAGTACCTTGCTTCTTTAGGTTCTGCGTTAAGCAACAAACCAGATAGTATAGAAAGTTTTTTATCTTGAGATTTTTCACCAGTTATTCTGCCCAACTCCTGCAATTTATCAAAAACAAAACTTATAGTTAATTCTTTTTTGAAGAAAGTTTTCTGCCTTTTATTTCTTACGCAATGCTCAGCAGCTAACCCTAAATCTCCAAATTTTTTGTAAAGTTCTTCTATTTCTTTTGTAGAAAAACCTGTAGCTCTTGTTATAGCTCTTATCATAAGCTGGGTAGCGATGCCAAGTTCTATTTGTTTATAAGGTGGGTACACCAAAGATTGAGAAAGTAAAACAACTTTATACAGAATTTCTTTAGGAGTTTTCCTAAAAAACTCGGCAAGAATTCTCGTCTTTCCTATCTTTGAAGAAGTTTTTTCTAGATTTTCATAAACGTTAGCCAAATCTATATATTTCATAATTTCAAAATCTTATTTCGAAAATAAAAGGGTTAAAAATGAAAATAGCAACTTGGAATTTCAGGGTTTGTGAATATTGTCTCAAAAATTCCCATAAGAAAGTTTTAATGAAAAAGGAGAAGTTAATTTTTGAGGATAGAGAGATAGAGGTTTGGGTTTGTCCTGAATGTGGAAGCGTAAAAAAATATTAGCATGGACGTTTTTACTTGTTTGAAAAAATTGAGACAAGTCAGAAAATTTGAGAAGAAAGACGTTGATGATAAACTAATAGGAGTATTGCTTTATCATGCTACCCAATCCATCTGCGCTGGAGATTGCCAGGAATGGAATTTCATAGTCGTGAAAGATAAAGAAATAAAAGAAAAACTTTATGAAGCTGCTTTAAAACAATCTTGGATAAAAGAAGCTCCAGTAGTAATTGTAGTTTGTGTCGACTTGGAGAAAATCGGCCTAAAATATGGAAGGAGGGGCGAGATCCTTTATGCTGTCGAAGATGCCTCTTTTGCAGCTTTGTCCATTGCACTTTGTGCTGTTGCGCTTGGGTTAGGAACTTATGTCGTTCAGGCTTTTGAAGAAGATTCTGTAAAAATAATCCTTCAATTACCAGATAATATAAGACCTATTTTTCTGATAGCTTTAGGCTATCCAACTAAAGAAATATCTGAAAGAAAAAAGGAAAGGATTTGGTTCGAAAATTTAACTTGGGTAGATAGATTCGGCCAAAAGTACCTTATTTCATATTACATCCAACCAGGAATAAGCATGAGTCCAAGAAATTTGGAAGAAATTTTAGAGGATATAAAGAAAAAGATGAAAAGATAATTATGAGAAAATCTCTCCTTTTTTCTCTAATTTTTTTCATGCTTCTTTTGCAAGTATCGTTTGCCCAAGTTGAAATTTTACCAGAAAAAACTTCCTGTGTTGTTGAAACTGGCCAAGTAGTTAAACTTAACGTAACAGTTGAAAATAAACAAACCTTTGATGATACTTTTACGATTTCGCTTTTTCCATCCTCTTTTTTCGGAACATCAATACTTCCTGAAAGGACTGCAATTTCAATCCCAAGACTTTCCTCAAAATCCTTCTTAATTTTAGTATCATCTTCGCTTGAAGCAAAAGAAGTAACAACTTTCGTTAAGCTATCGCTAACTTCTCTAATTACTAAAAAAATTTACTCAAAGGATATTTTGATTAAAGTAGTAAGGGCTATTCCGGTACATATTCAGAGCATAACTCTATCAAAGTATATTCTAAAACCATCTGAAAGTTTTAATGTAAAAGTAGAAGTTAGGAATTTAGAGGAAAGTATTTCAGAAAAGTACTGGGTAGTTTTCATGCTTCTTAAAGATAGCAAATTAATCCATAAGGAAGTTAAAGACCTAGAAAACATTCCTCCACTATCCTCTTCATACGTAACCTTTAGTTACAAATTCGGAAAATACCAAAGTGCTGGGGATTACAAGGTTAGGATTTTGCTGAAAGATTCTAAAGATAGAGTTATTGATGAGAAAATCGAAACCGTTAAGTTAAAGGAGGTAAAAATTGAGCCATCGCAGTATATTAGAAAAGAAGTTAAATATGGAATACTTAAGGCGACTGTCATAATTACGATTAAAAACGAAGGAAATGTTGAGACAGGACCATTCTATTTGACAGAATCTTTGCCAGCATTTGCTAAAAATTTCTTTTTCCCAACTATTGAGCCGGATTTTGAAAAAGCAGTCAACGGAAGAATTGTCTATGGATGGCTTATTAAAAACATTAATCCTGGTGAATCTGTCCAAATAACTTATACAATTTTTCTAGTACATTTTTGGTTGGCTTTGTTGTTTATCGTTTTCATAGTCTATTTCTCCATCCGAATAACTTTTGCGCCAACAATTTTGAAAATACCAAAGCATTTTGGTCCTATCACTAAAGAAAAAGAAATCAAAATTACTTTATCTGTTAAGAACAAAGGAAGGAGGGAAATGAGAAACGTTAGAGTTGTTGATAAAGTACCTCCTATAGCCAGGGTTCTTAAGAAATTCGATACATTACCACCTACTAAAATTAAAGCAAGCAAAGAGGGAACCGTTTTAGAGTGGAGGTTCAGAAAGTTAAAACCAAAAGAGGAAAGAATTTTAACTTATTACATAAGACCAGTAGTTGACGTTATAGGAGAGCTAAAGTTACCAGCAGCAATTTTAGAAGCTGGAAAGAAGGGAAAAAAGAAAATAATCAAGTCTGGAACTGTAAGTATTAAATCTGAATAAGGTAAAAATTTACTTGGCCCCCGGTAGCTCAACGGTAGAGCGTCCGGCTGTAGGCGAGTACGGCTGTACTTGCTGGTAGCCGGTGCTCGACAAATACCGGAAGGTTCCGGGTTCGAATCCCGGCCGGGGGATTAGTTTTTAATTACTAGTTACAATAAGTTATTGGGGTTGGCGGCCAAAGCGGAGGGGGTACGCCCGGTCTCATTCCGAACCCGGAAGCTAAGCCCTCCAGCGTAGTGGGTAGTACTCTGGCGTTAGGCCAGGGGAAATCCACCACGCTGCCAACCCCCTTTTTACAAATTTTAAAGAAATTACACCAAAAATTAAATACTGCCCCGGTCGTCTAGCGGCCTAGGATGCAGGCCTGTCACGCCTGAGACCCGGGTTCGAATCCCGGCCGGGGCGTTTTTTAAATAAAAAATCGGTTTATAATTTATGCTCTTTCCTCTAACAGAAACTAATAGGACATTCTTTGCTGGTTACTGTTTATCGAGCATTTTAGCGATTCTTCCCATGCTTTTTGCTTTTATCTTCTACAGAAAATATAAGGAACTTCTTATTCCACTTGTGGCTGGCTTTCTTATGGTAGTAGCAGAATTGATCCTTTCTAAAATTGGCTTCAGGATTATCTATGGAAATCTACATCCTTTACTTGTTATACTTGCAATAGGTTTTTCCCCAACTTTTCTTTTCGTTGGAGCGAGTTACATTTCTCTCTTTTACCTCTTTACAAAAAAGGAAAGAAAATTCTGTAAACTAGCTCTTCTTTTATTTGTAATAAGTTGGATCTTACATCCACTTGGGAATTTCATTCCAGCTTTTGGAGAATCGATTACGATTAGAAGAATAATGCCAGGATGGTGGCATTTGGCTGAAGTTAGTCTAACTATTTCTTTTTTCCTGTTAAACATTTTTCTCTTAAAACTTTATAAACCAACACTTTTAGCTTTTGCTACAGGAACTTTGCTCGATACTTTTTTTGAAGGTATTATGGCGGCATTTGGAATAAGATGGTATAAGGGTAATTTTCTTCTTAAATTCCTTCTTCATAGTTTTTTTGAGTTGAATACTGGATTGATGCTTTCGTTATTCGTTTATGAAATTTTACTTAGAAGAAAGGGTAAAAGTTTGCTAAATTTTTTCTGTAGTAAAGTTTAAAAATATAATGGTAGCATATTACAATAAGCTAGTTAGGTGATATGTTGAGGAAGAATGAAGTAAATATTTTGGAGCATGAGTTAGTACCAAAACATGAAATAATTAGCGAAAAGGAGAAAGAAGAATTGTTAAAAAAATATGGAATAAAATCTTTAAGACAACTTCCGAGAATTTTAAGCTCGGATCCTGTAGTAAAAGCTATTGGAGCCAAAGTTGGTGATATAATAAAAATAACTAGGAAGAGTCCTACAGCTGGTGAGGCAGTTTATTATAGAATTGTTGTAAGAGGAGAATGAACGAGTTATTCTTAACTTTATTAGATGCATTTATCAAAGAAAGGAGTTTAGTAAAGCATCAAATAGATTCTTATAACGACTTTGTTACAAGAAGGATTCCTAAAATTTTAGAAAGTATTGGGACTATAAAACCAGAAGTTCCTGAGTTAGGTGATTTAAAAATTAAACTTGGGGAATTTAGAATTGGTAATCCATGCGTAAAAGAGGCAGATGGCTCCATAAGACCAATTCTACCTATGGAAGCTAGGATAAGGAGTCTAACCTATGCGGCCCCTATGTTTGTCGAAATGAAAGCCATATTAAATGGAATTGAAACACAAAGTGCTTTTGTCAATTTTGGAGACTTGCCAGTTATGGTAAAATCTAAAATATGTCCACTCTCAAAAATGTCAAGAGAGGAATTGATTAAAGTTGGTGAAGATCCAGACGATCCAGGTGGTTATTTTATCATAAACGGGACCGAAAGGTTGTTAGTATTAGTAGAAGAAATTACACCTAACAAAATAATAGTAGAAAAGGTCGACTCTCAGACTGTTTCGGAAATTGCAAGAATACATTCGGAAAAGGATGGTTACGTACAAAAACATCTTTTAGAAAGAAGAAAAAATGGAATAATTACTGTAACTTTTGCCAATATACCGAGAATCCCCATAGCAATCTTAATTAAAGCCCTTGGGTTAGAAAGCGATAGAGAAATTTTAGAAGCCGTTTCGCTAGATAAAGAAGTTCAAGAGGAATTTTTAGTAAACTTGTACGAAGCTGGAGTTGCTACAGCAGAAGAAGCTTTTGAAGCTTTGGGGAAGTATTTTAAAATACCGCAAAAGAGAAGAAGGATGGAAAGAGTAAGAAGATTGTTAGATAGATATCTTTTACCACATTTGGGACAAAAACCAACTAATAGGCTTGAAAAGGCGATTTATTTAGCAAAAGCTGCAGAAAAACTAATTAAACTCCATCTTGGTAAAATAGAAGAAGACGATGTAGACCACTATTCAAATAAAAGGTTGAGACTAGCTGGTGATTTGTTAGAATTACTCTTAAGAGCTATCTTACTAGGAAAATGGGGGCTTATAACAAGAATAACTTATAACTATCAAAAATTAACAAAAAGAGGCAGAATGCCACCACTCCAAGCAGTTGTAGAATCAAACGTACTTACTAATCAAATAATTTCAGCCATGGCTATTGGAACATGGGTTGGAGGGAGGACAGGAGTTAGCCAAAGATTAGAAAGAGGGAGTTTTGTCAAAACGATTTCTCACATGAGAAACGTTTTATCTCCTTTGACATCAACTCAGGAGCATTTTGAAGCGAGAGAACTTCATCCAACTCATTGGGGAAAGTTGTGTCCAAGCGAAACGCCTGAAGGTGCTACGATAGGTCTAAGAAAATACCTAGCTGTAATGGCAGAAGTAACTTATGGAATAAGCGATGCTGAAAGGAAAAAGGTCGAAGGAATAATAAATCAATTCATAGTTAGAAGGTGAAAATATGAAACTGGCTCATGTATTTTTTGATGGTAGATTTGTTGGCTATACAGATAAACCTGAAGAATTAGTTAAAAAAATTAGAGAACTAAGAAGAAAAGGAGAGATATCTTATCAAGTTAACGTAGCATACCACAAGCATTTAAATGAAGTTAGAATATTCACAGATTCAGGAAGAGTAAGGAGACCGTTAATAATTGTAGAGAATGGGAAATCAAAATTAACCAAAGAATGGATAGAAAAGCTGAAAAAGGGCAAAGTCACTCTAAAAGATTTGATAAAGAATGGTATTATAGAATTCCTTGACGCAGAAGAAGAAGAAAATGCTTTTATCGCCCTAAAAGAGGATGAAGTAACAGAAAATCATACACATTTAGAAATTCATCCCTCAACAATTCTCGGTTTATCAGCCTCCCTTATTCCTTATGCTGAATTTAACAGAGGCGATCGCGTAAATTATGGAGCTAAAATGGCTGGGCAAGCTATTGGCATGTTTTCCCTTAATTATCTTAGAAGAACTGATACAAAATCAAACATTCTGTTATACCCACAAAAACCGCTTGTGCAAACTTTTGGCCACAAATTGATAAAATACGAAAGAAAACCCGCTGGAATTAATGTTACAGTTGCCTTTATGCCATTCATGGGCTATAACATAGAAGATGCACTAGTATTTAATAAGGCTTCTATAGAAAGAGGACTTTTCTGGAGTTATATGTTCAGAACCTATACTGCAGAAGAAAAAAGGTATATGGGAGGACAAGAAGATGTTATCGGCATTCCTCAGCCTGGAATTAGAGGCTATGCTGGAGAAGATGCTTACAAGCATTTGCCAGAAGACGGAATAGTAAATCCAGAAACTGAAGTCAAAAGCGACCAAGTCTTAGTTGGCAGGATTTCACCTTTAAGATTTTTAGGATCTATAGATAGATTTATAACTGGCTTAGAAAATTTAAGGGAAACTTCTATAAGGCTAAGGCATGGTGATAAGGGAATTGTAGATAGAGTTATTATAACAGAAACAGCCGACGGAACGAAGCTTGTTAAAGTAATAGTCAGGGATTTGAAAATACCAGAAATTGGTGATAAGTTTGCAACGAGACATGGACAAAAGGGAGTTATAGGATTGGTGGCGTCACAGGAAGATTTGCCCTTTACGGAAGATGGTACAATCCCAGATATAGTATTCGACCCACATGGGATTCCTTCTAGGATGACGATGGGAAATTTATTAGAAATTATAGCGGGTAAAGTTGCCGCTCTTTCAGGAAAAATTTTATTTTCACCTCCGTTTTCTCCGATCGAGGAGAGAGAAATTAGAAGAAAACTTAAAGAACTTCATTATAGGGATGATGGAAAAGAAACTATGTACGAAGGGATGACAGGAAGGCTTTTACCATGCAGAGTTTTTATAGGAAGTTGCTTTTACGAAAAACTCGACCATCTAGTTTCGAACAAAATTCATGCAAGAGCAAGAGGACCTGTTACTTTATTAACTAAGCAACCGACTGAGGGAAGGAGCAAAGAAGGAGGGTTACGATTAGGTGAAATGGAAAAGGACTGTTTGTTAGCTCATGGTGCTGTAATAACTCTTAAAGAAAGATTCGATTCTGATAAAGCTTTATTCCCAGTATGCACAGAATGCGGCCTAATCGCTGTCAAAGATCATATAAGAAAGAGGGTCTATTGTCCGGTTTGTGGGGAAAGCAAGATAAGTTGGATAGAAATGAGTTACGCTTTCAAACTAATGTTAGATGAACTCAAATGTATGTGCATCTATCCAAAATTAATAGTCAAAGACAATACAGTAGAGAAGATCGAATTTAGCATCCTAAGCCCCGAGATGATAAAGAAAATGGCAGCAGCTAAGATAACAAAGCCAGATCTTTACGATGAAGAGGGTTATCCTATCGAAGGTGGAGTAGTAGATCCAAGATTGGGTGTTGTAGACCCAGGTTTAAGGTGCAGAACTTGTGGCGGTAATATGAACGAGTGCAATGGACATTTTGGTTATATAGAATTAACAAGACCTGTGGTTCATGTTCTTTATGTAAAATTCATTTTGTTCTTACTTAAAATCTTCTGCAGGAAATGCGGAAGGATATTAATTGAACCAGAAGATATCAAAAAACTGCAAGAAAGGAAAATTACGCTTAAGGAGCTTGTTAAAAAAGTAAAGAAAGAATGTCCTTATTGCAAAGCTAAGCAAAAGAAGATAAAATTAATTAAGCCGTATACGTTTGTAGAAGAAAATAGATTTTTAAACCCAATCGAGATTAGAGAAAGATTGGAAAAAATATCAGATGAGGATTTGAGATTACTTAAACTAGGAAAATTTAGACCTGAATGGCTTATATTAACCTTATTACCAGTTCCGCCAGTTACTGTTAGACCATCAATTACATTAGAAACTGGAGAAAGAAGCGAAGATGATTTAACTCATAAGTTGGTTGATATAGTTAGGATAAATGAGAGATTAAGAGAAAATATAGAACTTGGCGCTCCTGACTTTATTATTGAAGACCTATGGGAATTATTACAATACCATGTAGCAACTCTTTTCGATAACGAACTAACTGGAGTTCCTCCAGCGAGACATAGGTCTGGGAGACCTTTAAAGACATTGACTCAAAGATTAAAAACGAAAGAAGGAAGGTTTAGAGGTAATTTAGCGGGAAAAAGAGTTAATTTCTCTGCAAGAACGGTAATAAGTCCAGATCCCATGATTGAATTAGATGAAGTTGGTGTTCCTGTAGAAGTAGCAAAAGAATTAACAATACCTGTTAGGGTAACAAAAGAAAATATAGAAGAACTAAGAAAGCTTATTTTGAACGGCCCTAACAAGTGGCCTGGCGCTAATTACATTATCAGACCAGATGGTAGGAAAAAGAGAATAACAGATTTGAATAAGGAGGAAATAGCAAAAGAAATAGACGTTGGTTATATAGTTGAAAGGCATTTGCAAAATGGTGATATAGTTCTTTTCAATAGACAACCAAGCCTGCATAGAATGAGCATGATGGCACATCGCGCGAGAATTATGCCATTTAAGACATTTAGACTCCATCTCTGTGTTTGTCCTCCTTATAATGCTGATTTCGATGGAGACGAAATGAATTTGCATGTACCGCAAACGGATGAAGCGAGAGCTGAGGCAGAAATGCTTATGATAGTTCATAAGCATATAAGAAGCCCAAGATTTTCTGGTCCAATCATCGGACTAATAAGAGATTATATAGCTGCTCTTTACCTTTTAACCAAAGATGAAACAAAGCTTGATAGAAAGAATTTCGTGAGACTTATTAGGTTTGTAGACAAAGAAATAGAAATACCAAAGAAAAAAGTAATGAGCGGTAAGGAAATTTTCTCTTTATTTTTACCGAAAGATTTTTCAATAGAATATAGGAATAAAAGTGGTGAACTTGTTGTCATAAAAAGTGGTAAACTAATAAAAGGTGTTATAGACAAAGCAGGCGTAGGAGCTGAAAGTGGGAAAATATTAGATAAATTGGAAAAAGAATACGGACCTAAGGTTGTATGTGATTTTATGTCCAAAATTTCGAGGCTTTCTATTTATTTTTTGACGCTTTACGGTTTTTCCATTAGTATTTCAGACCAAGATTTGCCTATAGAAGCAAGAAAAGCAATCGATAGTATAATAAAGAAAACTGAAAGAGAAGTTAACAAATTAATAGAAGAATTTGAAAGAGGCGAACTAAAAGTATTAGCCGGTAGATCCCCAAAAGAAAGTTTAGAGCATGCCATCAAGATTGTATTAAGGAATTGTTTAAATGAAGCACAAAAGATACTAGTAAAATTCATGAAAGAGAATCCAACCCTCATAATGGCAAAAAGTGGGGCTAGAGGTGATATAGTAAATATTTTACAAACAGCGGCATTAGTTGGTCAAGAAATGATAATGGGTGAAAGAATAGAAAGAGGATATTATCACAGAACGTTTCCTCATTTTAAGATAGATGATATGAGCCTAGAATCAAAAGGTTTTGTTAGACATGGCTTTAAAGATGGGCTTACACCATTTGAATTTTTCTTCGACGCCATGAATTCAAGAGAATCTTTGATGGACAAATCGCTTAAAACAAGACATTCTGGTTATATGGAAAGAAGACTAGTAGGCGCTTTAGAAGATTTAAAAGTAGAATATGATGGTACTGTTAGAGATGCTTCTAAAAGGATTATCCAATTTTTAGCTGGAGAAGATGGATTAGATCCTTCTAAAATAAGAAGAGGTGGTATAAATGTCAGAGAGATCGCAGCTAGATTATTTGGGTAAGATTGAGTTACCAAAGAAAATTTTGGATGAAATAGAAGAGGTCTCCAAAGAATTGAAACTAAATAGAAAACAGAAGGAAAAATTGATAGAAGAAGTAAAAAAAGAGTATTTAAAGTCATGCTTCGAGGCGGGGGAAGCTATAGGACTTTTGGCTGCACAAAGCATCTCCGAGCCGGCCACCCAAATGACAATGCGAACATATCACTTCGCTGGAATCGCTGGAATAAAGGTAACTCTTGGTTTACCAAGACTCATAGAAATTTTTGACGCAAAAAAAGAACCAGAAACGCCCTCTATGACAATTTATCTCAAAAAAGAATTTAATACTAGAGACAAAGCAAGAAAAATTGCCAAAATGATAATAGAGAAAAAGATGGAAAGATTCATCGATAAAACTATTATAAAATTGGAGACTGGGACTATAGAACTCGAGCCTTCCGATAAAAGAAAAATGAATACACTTGCAAGAATAATAGAGGAAAATCTAAAAAATGTGAAAGTAAAAATAAAGAAAAAAACTATCGAAGTTATACCTAGAAAAGAGTTGGATGTCGTTGAGTTAAGAAAGTTGAGAGAGAAAATATTGGGTCTTCATGTAGAAGGGATAAAAGGTATAGAAAATGCCATTGTAAGAAGGGAAGGCAACGAATGGATCATAACTACTATTGGCTCTAATCTAAAGGATGTTATGGAATTGCCTCAAGTAAATTGGAAGAAAGTAAGAACTAATAACATACACGAAACCGCAAAGGTTCTTGGAATAGAAGCAGCTAGAAATTTGATAATAGAAGAAGCCTCAAAAACTCTTCAAGAACAAGGTTTAGATGTAGATATAAGACATGTTATGCTAGTTGCTGACATAATGACATTTTATGGAAAAGTGCTGCCTATAGGAAGGTATGGAATTGCGGGGAGGAAAACTTCTGTCCTTTCAAGAGCAGCATTTGAAGAGACCGTAAAACATTTAGTTAGAGCTTCTATAAGGGGTGAAGTAGACGCGTTTAAAGGAATTTTTGAAAACGTGATGATTGGAAAAGTTGCTCCAGTCGGTACAGGCATGTTCGAATTAATCACAACTTTAACTAAAGAGAAGTTATGATAGAAAAAAAGATTAAGGAGGCCATCAAAAAAGGAAAAGTAATTCTTGGTTTTAGGGAATCGCTAAAAGCTATTAAAAATGGTAAAGCTAAGGAAATAGTAATTGCTGAAAACATACCTGAAAACCTTAGGGAAGTAATTGAATATAATGCAAAAATAGGCAAGATTAAGATTGAAGTTTTTAATGGGAGTAGTGTAGAGCTAGGAAGGCTATGCGGCAGACCATTTCCGGTCTCCACGCTAGTTATTAAAAGATAATATGATAACCTTTGACACAGAAACCATAAGATTGATAAATATGTTTGAAAACTTAGCCCAAGTTACAGTTAAGGATTGTGTCTTAGATAAAGAAAACAACACGGTTATATTCATAGTAGGCGAAAATGAAGCTGGATATGCTATAGGAAGAGGTGGGAATAAAATTAGGATTATCGAGAAGCTTATCAATAAAAAGATCAAAGTCTTTGAGTATTCACCCAACTTGAAAAAATTTGTAAAAAACCTCATCCCTTATGCTACAAACATTTCAATAGAAGAAAAAGACGGCGGCAAAATAGTTAAAATTTGGGTTGATAAGCTAAATAAATTCCACGTAATAGGAAGAAATAAAAGGAATCTTAAACTCTACAAACTAATATTGGAGAGAAATCATAGAGTTAAAGATTTAATAGTAAAATAGCAAAGATAGAAAAATGGCAAGAGGAGAATTTGCTGCTAGAAATTTAAAAAGGAAGAGGAAAAAGTTTAGATGGTCGAAGGAATCCTACAAAAGGAGAGTTCTCCAGCTTTGGAAGAAAGATCCATTAGAGGGAGCTCCTATGGCTAGAGGGATTGTAATAGAAAAGAGAGTTGTTGAACAAAGAAAACCATCTTCTGGTTTGATTAAGTGCGTTAGAGTTCAACTTATTAAAAACAATGCATTAGTAACAGCTTTCGTACCTGGAGAAGGTGCCATAGATTTCATAGACGAGCATGATGAAGTTATAATAGAGAAAGTTGGAGGAAGTCAGGGTGGCTCTTTAGGAACCATGGTCGGTATCAAATACAAGGTAACCATGGTTAATGGAGTAGCCTTAAGTGAAATACTGAAAGGGAAAAAACAAAAACCAACTAGGTGAAATGAATGGATAAGCCGAATTTTAAAATATTTGGAAGGTGGGATTCTTCTGGAATTAAAGTTAAAGACCCTGGATTAGCACCTTATATAAATCTCTCTCCGGTTTTAATACCTAAATCAAGAGGTAGACATGCCAAAACTCAGTTTCACAAATCTAAAATGCACATAGTTGAAAGGCTTATAACAAGGCTTATGGTCCCTGGTCATCGAGGAAAAAAACACGTTATAAGCTCTGGCAGATGTACAGGTCATTATTTGAAAAAATGCAAGATTGTGATGAAAGCTTTTGAAATTATAGAAAAAAAGACTGGAAAAAATCCTATAGAAGTGTTAGTTAGAGCAATTGAAAATGCTGCAATAAGAGAAGAAATAGCAAGTTATCAGGTTGGTGGCATAATAGTTAGGAGGGCTGTCGTTACAAGCCCTCAAAGAAGAGTTGATTTGGCCTTAAGGTTAATGGTACAAGCAGCTTATAGGAAGGCTCATAACACCAAATTAACGATGGCTGAAGCATTGGCCCAAGAGATTATAGGAGCTTATGAAAACAACCCTGCCAAAAGCGAGGCTATAAGAGAAAAAGAGAGGATAGAAAGAGAGGCCGAAGCTGCAAGATAATAAAGTTTTTTTACTAAATTTTGTATTAACATGAAAAAGTCAATGATAGAAAGGATCAAGGAAGTTATGAAACATCCAGAAAGAATTAGAAACGTCGCTACAAGTTCACATGTACACCATGGAAAATGTGTAGATCCCGATTCCCTTATTTTTACTCTAGAAAAAGTAATAAAAGCTAAGGAATTGTTTGAATTGGCAAAAAGATATGGAAAGCCAATTAAGAAAACAAGAGAAGAAGAAATTTATGAAATTTCCAACCTTAACCTGCACACTCTTTCGGTTTCAAATAATGGAATTGAAATAAGAAAAATCGTCTATGCTTGGAAACTCTTCAACGAAGATCCGCTAATAGAGGTACAACTATTGGATGGGAGGAAGGTTAAGGTAACTCCTATGCATAAGTTTATTTGCTTTAAAAATGGAAGATTTTGCGAAATAGAAGCAAAAGATTTAAAGATAGGAGACAGGGTTTTGGCCCCAAGAAAAATATTAACCAAAGAAATGAGTTTAGATGATATTAAAAGACTTTTCCTAGAAATTTTAAGCAAAGACTATGGATTTTTAGTTTACTTAGAGCCAAATTTTGGAAAGGAGTTGCATAAAAAAATAATTCAAAATGGTAGGAAACAAATTTGGAGGACGATTGGTTCGAAGCTTAAATTTTTATCGTTTTACCACGGGGTTTGGAGGGGGAGATATAGGCTTAGGGATTATGTTAGGCTGCTCGAAATATTTGGTTATGATAAGGCTTTTGGATACGAAAAAATTGAAAAGATTAGTTATAGAAAGGGTCTAAAAAGATTTGGAAGCAGAACTTCTAATAAGTTAAAGATTCCAAAAACCTGGCAAGAATTTTTAGAGTTATTTTATTTAGTTGGAGCATTATTTGGTGATGGTAGTGTAAACCTAACCTTTGACAACGAAAATGATCTATTGCTTAATAGGGTTTCCGAAATTTGTAAGAACGTGTTCAATATTGATTGTACTCTCAAAAAGTATAAAGAAAGATGCAAAAGGCTTTACCTAAACGGCGGCTTAACTCTTAAGAAAATCTTCCAACATCTTTTCCTTTACAAGAATAAAGAAAAATCAAGAAATTTAGACTTACCAAATTATTTCTTCAACTTACCATTGTCTATTGTTTCTATGTTTCTAAAGGGTTATTATGATACCGATGGCTATGTTCATCAACAAGTCTGTTTAACTTCTGCTAGCAAGGAAATCATAAGAAAGCTTCAGCTCTTATTGTTAAGGTTCGGAATTTTTTCGTACATAAGAGAGAAGAATGGTTATTATTATCTGAAAATTTCAGGAAAGACGCACTTAAATTCTTTCGAGAAGAACATAAGTTTTTCGATTCCTTATAAAAACAAGAAGCTTCTTATGTTAGTATTAAATGCTTCTTATTCGAAAATATATTCGAAAGCGATTGATTTGGGGTACTTTCTTGCAATCCCTGTTGCTAGTATAAAAGTTGTAGATAATGTAAGAGAAGTTTATGATTTTACAGTTGAAGGAACACACAACTTCATTGCTGATGGATTTTTTGTTCACAACACAACTCTAACTGACAATTTAATGGCAGGGGCAGGAATGATAGCAGAAGAATTAGCAGGAAAAATCATGTTTACATGGTTCGATGAGCAAGAGAGAAAAAGACAACTAACAATCTATGGAGCAAACGTATCGATGGTCCACAATTATAAAGGTAAAGATTATCTTATAAACCTTGTTGATACACCTGGGCATGTAGATTTTGGTGGTGATGTAACAAGAGCTATGAGGGCTGTTGATGGAACTATTGTTTTAGTATGTGGTGTAGAAGGAGTAATGCCACAAACAGAAACTGTTTTTAGACAAGCGTTAAGGGAGTATGTCAAACCTGTTTTATTCATAAATAAAGTTGATAGGTTAATTAAGGAATTAAAGTTAACTCCAGAGATGATGCAAAAAAGATTCGAAAAAATAATCAAAGACGTTAACGATTTAATAAAAAAGTATGCACCAAAAGAATTTAAAAACGAATGGTTAGTAAGCGTTAAAGATGGTAGTGTAGCTTTTGGGTCTGCATTTAAGAGGTGGGCAATTTCCATACCATTCATGCAAGAAAGTGGCATTACATTTAAGGAAATTATTAAACTAACGCTTGAAGGGAGAGAGGATGAACTAGCTAAATTAGCCCCCTTACATAGAGTGGTTCTTGATATGATAATTAAGCACTTACCATCGCCTGTAGAAGCGCAGAAATATAGAGTACCAAAAATTTGGTCTGGTGATGTAAATAGCGAAATTGGAAAACAAATGATAAATTGTGATGCAAACGGAAGGCTTGCAGCCATAGTAACAAAAGTTGTTCCAGACCCGCATGTTGGATTTGTCGCTACAGTTAGAATTTTCTCAGGTAAATTGTATAAAGGAAAAGATGTGTTTTTGGTCTCGCTAAATAAGAAAAGAAAAATTCAACAAGTAGCTGTCTATAAAGGAATTCAAAGAATACCAGTAGAAGAAATAGTAGCTGGTAATATAGCAGCTGTAGTGGGTATACCTGAGGCTTTTACAGGAGAGACAGTTTGTGATGCGGATTATATAATAGAACCGTTTGCTGAGATAAAGCATTTATTCGAGCCTGTTGTCACAAAATCTATTGAACCAAAAAATCCAATGGAACTTACTAAATTAGTTGAGGCTTTAAAGAAGATTGCAAAGGAAGATATAACCTTGCAAGTTAAAATAAACCAAGAAACTGGCGAATACTTAGTTTCTGGTTTAGGCGAGTTGCATCTAGAAGCTAAAGTAGAGAATAAACTCAAAGAGATGGGAATTGATGTAATAATGTCAAAACCTATTGTTGTTTACAGAGAAACTATAACCAAAAAATCTCCAGTAATCGAAGGGAAGTCGCCAAATAAGCACAACAAACTTTACATAACTGTAGAACCACTGGAAGAAGGTGTTTATCAAGCTATGCTTAATGGAGAAATCCCAGATTGTATAGAAATAAAGAAAAAACGCTTAGATTTGTTTAAGAAATTAGCCGAATGCGGGATGCCTTATGATGAAGCAAAAAACGTTAAAGTTATTCACCATAAAAACGTTTTTATAGATCTCACAAAAGGTGTACAATTTTTGAACGAAGTCATCGAAATGATAAAAGCTGCTTTCAAAGAAATAATGGAAGAAGGTCCTCTCGCTAAAGAACCTTGTACAAAGGTTAAGGTAAAGCTTATAGATGCAGAACTTCATGAAGATCCAGTTCACAGAGGTCCAGGGCAAATAATGCCAGCAACTCGTTATGCTATAAAGAAAGCAATGCTTTCTGCAGGTATTCAATTGCTTGAGCCAAAACAGATAATTAGGATAGATACGCCTAGCGATCTAATAGGAAACGTTATAAGGGAAGTTGAGAGGAGAAGGGGTCAGATTCTTAACATAAGCGAACATGAAGGGGCTACCGTTGTAACAGCAAAAATACCTGTTAGCGAAATTTTTGGTTTTGATGCAAGCCTAAAATCGGCTACCAGTGGAAGAGGTTTTTACAGCTTAGTCGATATAGTTTTCGAAAGGCTTCCGCAAGACTTATTCACTAAAACTGTTTTGGAAATAAGAAGAAGGAAAGGAATGAAAGAAGAAATACCAACCCCTGAAAGTTTATAGCTAAAAATTTAAATTTAGATGAATTAAAGCTAAGTAATTGGTGAGATAATGCCTGAAAAGCCGCATCTTAACATAATAACAGCTGGACATGTTGATCATGGTAAATCAACGTTAATGGGCAGACTCTTATTCGAAACAGGTGCAGTAAGGAAAGAAGAGCTTGAAAAACTAAAAGCAATAGCTAAGGAGTACGGAAAAGAAGGATGGGAGTTTGCCTATTTGCTAGACAAGGAAAAAGAGGAAAGAATGAGAGGTTTGACTATAGACGTAATGCATAGACCATTTGAAACGAAGAAATACTTCTTTACTATCATAGATTGTCCTGGTCATAGGGACTTTGTCAAAAACATGATAACAGGAGCTTCTCAAGCAGACGGAGCTATCCTAGTAGTTTCTGCAAAAACAGGAGAAGGCGTTCAAGAACAAACAAAAGAACATACATTCTTGTTAAAAGTGCTAGGAATAAATCAAATAGTAGTCGCTATATCAAAAATGGATACTGTCGACTACAGCAAAGAAAGATTTGAAGAGGTTAAAAAGGATGTAATAAATTTGCTAAAACCTTTAGGCTTCAATGTCGATAAAATAAGATTTGTACCGGTTTCGGGAATTTACGGTGATAACCTAGTTAAAAAATCTGAGAAAACTCCCTGGTACGATGGACCAACTTTAATCGAGGCTTTAGACGAATTTGAAGTACCACCAAGACCGATAGATAAACCATTAAGAATTCCTATCCAAGATGTATATTCAATAACAGGCGTTGGAACCGTACCAGTTGGAAGAGTAGAAACAGGAGTATTAAGAGTTGGTGACACAGTAATCTTCGAACCTGCTGGAGTTAAAGGCGAAGTAAAATCGATAGAAATGCACCATCAACCAATCCAAGAAGCTAAACCGGGTGATAATATAGGTTTTAACGTAAGAGGTATTTCTAGAGATCAGCTAAGAAGGGGGGACGTTGCTGGGCACCCTGATAATCCACCAACTGTTGCAGAAGAATTCACTGCACAGATAATAGTTCTCCAACACCCAACTGCTATAGCTGCTGGTTATACTCCTGTATTTCATTGTCACACGGCTAGCGTTGCCTGTACTATAACAGAAATTCTAGCTAAGATAGACCCAAAGACTGGACAAGTAATTCAAGAGAAACCAGATTTTATAAAAACTGGCGATGCGGCAAGGATTAAAGCTAAACCAATTAAACCAATGGTAATAGAGAAATACTCAGAATTCCCAGGATTAGGAAGGTTTGCAATCAGGGATATGAGCATGACAATAGCAGCAGGAATCTGTCTGGACGTCAAAAAAGCTTCTAAGTAACTTTTTATTTTTTTAATTCTTCCTCACAATTTGTTTAAATTTTTTGATACCATCTCTGAATTTGAACTTCCTTAGATTTTTTCTCAACGCTTCCTCTTTTTCAAAAAAATTTTTAAGGCTTAAATTTTCAGAAAAGGCTAAATCTGCAAAAATCCCTCTTTATAGAGTATATAAGAATTGCAATAATGCTCTATATGATTTGGTAATGGTATTAAAAGCATAGGTTTTTTGAATTGCAATGCCAAAGCTATATGACTATAGCTTGGTGTTCCTATAAATCCTTGCAGTTCTTCATTAGGCAAACAAATTTTTCTAGGGTATCCATTCATATGCAATTAGATTAGGAATGTTTGTAGGTACGCCTAACCAGCCTTTAGAAATCACAAATGTTTCGTTAGGAAACCTGCGTATTTCGCTCAGAATCTTTAAAAGAATCGAACGACCACGTAATGAATCTCCAATTGACACTACATTGCTCTTTATAACAGATGTTGGGGTAAAAAGTCCTATATTTTCCATCAACTTATAGGAAGGAAAAATGATGTGAAAACTATCCTAGCTCTTCTCTTCGCAATGCCATATAGTTTAGATAGAAGTAGATAGCTTACTTTTAACTTTAAATTATTACGCAAAAAGCTCGGTAGTTTGTTAAAATCCTCTAGGACACTGAAAACATTCTGAAGCAGAATACATTTTATCTTACTTTTAGAGGAAGTGGCAACACTAGCTGGTTCTGATTCGCTTATAATAATTCATAGCCAAATTTTTTGAATATCGTAGAAAACCTTTTTTACCATGATTTTGTAGACCATGTAGTTATAAGGAATGTGGAAAGCTAAGTCCAGCCAATTCTTTCCTTTAAACTGAAATGGTAAAAGAAAGGATCTTATACCACGTTCAAGGAAAAATTGATGTGCCTTTTGATTATATGTAAAAATCTCACTTGTGATTGTCTTTGCTATAATAAACGCCCTCTCTGCATGACCAAAGCCGTAACAAAGTTCGCATATAGCAATCATTACATTAACTTTAAAAACTGTTTGAATTAATAATTCAAACATGCAGGTTGCCAGGATAAAGCTGAGCGGAAGAGACCCAAAAGTACTCGATTCTATATGTAGAGAAATTAAGGAGATAGCAAAAAAGTTTGGTGTAGATTTTAGAGGACCTATACCTTTACCAACCAAAAGACTTAGGGTTGTAACTCTCAAAACGCCATGCGGAGATGGTTGCGGACATGGAAATGCTACTTATGATAGATGGGAACTTAGAATTCATAGAAGAATAATAGACGTACAGGCTGACGAAAGAACTTTACGCCACATAATGAGAATAAACATACCCCACGATGTTCATATGGAAATAAAACTCATTGGTTAATTCTTAATTAAGTTTATCTAATCTTAATTTGATGAAACTAAAAGTTCAAATCTACGATGCCGATTATTTTGTAGAAAGAAACAGACCTATAGTTAGATTATTTTGTCTAACAGAAAATGGTGAAAAAGTAGTTTTATTTGACGATTCTTTAGCTCCCTATTTTTATGTCTTACCTAAAAAAGGGAGCGAAGAAAAGCTAAGAGAAAAAATCCTTAAATTAGATGAAAAAGTAATTGGAAGTAAAATAATTGCCGTAAAGCCTGTCAGAAAAATTTTTGGAATGAAAGAAAGAGTTTTTCTAAAAATTTTCGTAGAAAATCCAAGAAAAATAACGAAAGTTAGAGATGCAATTAAAGAATGGCCAGAAGTAGAGGAAACATATGAGTATAACATTAATTTTTATAGAAGATTCCTAATAGACAAACGAATTAAACCAATGTGCCTAGTTACAGTTGATGTCGAAGAACTTAAGGGAAAACCATATCCTTACAGAACGTATAAGCTTAAAAGAATAGAAGAACGGAATGAGAGCGAAATTAGATACAAAGTTCTGGCTTTTGACACTGAATGGGTGGAGAAAAATGGAGATTTAGAATTGATAATGCTCAGTTTAGCTAGCTCAGACGGTTTTAAGAGAGTTTTAACAACACAGAATTGGGAAAATAAACCAGAGTGGGTTGAAACTCTTTCAAATGAGAGAAAGATACTTGAAAGATTTAACGAGATAGTTAAGGAAATCGATCCTGTTTTTTTAGTAGGTTATAATTCGGATAATTTTGACTTTGCAAAATTGAGGAAAAAACATGAAAAAACTAAGTTCCCGCTTCAGTTAGGAAAGCTTGGAGAGAAAGTAAAATTTGTAAGAAGGGGTAGGGAGAGTTGTGCAAGAATAGCTGGTATAGTTCACATCGACATATTTACTTTCATAAATAACATACTTTCAGCCAGTTTAAAGAGTGAGGTGCTAACACTCGATGAGGTTTCAAAAGAGTTATTAGGAGAAGGTAAAGTTGAAATGGAATATAAGGAAATGGTAGATATATGGAAAAGTAAGGGTAAGCGACTAACAAAACTTGCTGAGTATAGCTTAAGGGATAGCATACTCACTTTAAAACTTGCAGAATTAATTTTACCACAAATATTCTCTATCTCTAGGCTAGTAGGCGAAATTCCGTTTGACTGCTCTAGAGAAACTTACTCACAATTGGTTGAGCAGTTTTTTATTAGAAAGTCTTTTGAGGAAAACAGAATAATACCCAATTCCCCAAAAACAGAAGAAAAAGAAAGAAGAAGGATGCAACTCCCATACAGGGGTGCTATAGTAATAGAACCAGAAAAGGGGATTCATAAGAACATTGTAGTATTTGATTTTAGAAGTTTGTATCCAACTATTATAGTAACTCATAATATCTCTCCAGAAACACTCAATTGCGAACATGAAGAATGCAAGAAAGAGAATAAAGTTCCTTCACTTAATCTTCACTTTTGCAAAAAAGTAGAAGGATTTTTCCCAAGATATCTAAAACTTTTAATAGAGCTAAGAAAACAGATAAAGAAAAAAATGAAGAGCGTTGAGAAAAATTCTCCTTTGTATACTTTTCTTAATAACGAACAGTATAGTTTAAAGATAATAGCTAACTCAACTTATGGTTATTTTGCTTTTATAGGAGCAAGATGGTATTCAAGAGAATGTGCACAAGCTACGGCTGCTTTTGGGAGGTATTACATAACCAAAAGTATTGAATTACTAAAGAAAGAGGGTTGCAAAGTGATTTATGGAGATACAGATTCGGTTTTCTTTACAATTCCCGGCTTAAAACCAAAAGAATTGCTTAAAAAAAGTCTAGAAATATTAGAAAAGGTTAACAAAACGTTTCCGGGTATAATAGAGTTAGAATTTAGAGGTCTTTACAAGACTGGAATTTTCGTTGCAAGAGAAAGAGGTGCAACAGGAGCTAAAAAGAGATATGCATTATTAGATGAATCAGGAAACCTCGAAATAAGGGGATTTGAAGTAGTAAGAAGAGATTGGTGCAAATTAGCTAAAGAAATACAGAGGAAAGTGCTAGAACTTGTTTTAAAGAATGATGTGAAAGCTGCTATGGAAATCGTTAGAGAAACCATAAGAAAAATAAAAGAAAGAAAAGTTAGATTGGACGATTTGATAATTTATGAACAAATAACAAGACCTTTAAGTCAATACGAACAAATAGGGCCTCATGTAAAAGCTGCTATGAAAGCTAGAGATAGAGGAATCCCAGTTGTAGAGGGGCGTGTCATAGGATACATTATAGTCAAAGGTTCTGGAAGCATTTCTGACAGAGCTGAACCAGCGGAATTCGTTAGTTTAGAAGATTACGATATAGACTATTACATCAATCATCAAATATTACCAGCAAGCATGCGTGTTTTTAAGGCTCTTGGTATTAAAGAAGATCAAATCTTGGCTGGAGAAAAACAAAAAGGATTATATGAATTTTTCAAAAACTAATTTTTGCTTCTCTATTTTTGAAACAATATTTTGCATGACGAAAATGGAAATTAAACAAAAAGATAAAGTTAGAATGTGCCTTATACACCAACTAAGGTTAAATGCCCTAGATGCGAAAAACTTATACCTAAACATGTTTTAAAAGTTACTAATGGTAGATGTAACAATTGTGGATATTTGATAGCGTCCCCACTAACAACCTTCTTCGATAATAATGGCAGAGAGGTCAAAAAAGAAGAATAGTTTCCTCAGCTTGAGCGACCAATCCATTGCTCTTTTCTTTTAACACCGGATATTCCTTCACAATACCTTCTCTAACAAGCTCATATAGGCCGACTTTATAATTACTTACGTTTAAAATCCATCGCTCGGTAAATGGCAATGTTTTAAATTCTTTTAATATGAAACGAAGCAAATTTCTAGCAGCTGACATTCTTATAGGTTTTTCCTTAATTAGTGAAAAAATCGTACCTGGATAAGAATCTTTAACCCACCCAAGGCCGTTTGTAACAAACACCTCCATAGCTATAGCCTCTCCTTTTTTAAACTCCCTTTCGATATTATTAATACAATTAGGTATTGTCGGTTCAGCGTGCTGAACATATCTTTTTAAACCATGACCGCACAGATTCCTAACTGGATTAAATCCAAAGCTTGAAACAACTTCTTCAACTACCTTAGAGACATCACAGACTCTATTTCCTACTTTAATAACCTTTAAAGCTTCTTTTAATGCTTCTTCTGCTGCCTTAATCAATTCATGGCCTCCTTCGCCAATGCAAACAGTAAAAGCTCTATCGCAAATGTATCCCTCAACGTGCACACCTATATCGATTTTTACTAAATCTCCGTCCTTTAATACGGTTTTTTCGTCAATTGTAGGAGTATAGTGTGCAGCTATTTCATTTATCGAAATATTTACTGGAAATGCTGGCTTAGCACCTAGCTCAATAATCTTTTTCTCTATTTTTTCGGCCAATTCTTTTATATTTATGCCTTCCTTGGCAATCCTTTTTGCAAAGGGAATTACGCGATCAGAAATCTCCATCGCTCTTTTATAAAATTTTGCCTTATCTTCCATACAAACTACCTAATTTTTTCTTTATTTCAAGGTATCTCTTAATACCACTAAGAGTAATCCCATCTTTAAGGTATATAAAAACTGGAAGGTTTGGTAAGTTTACGTCTGCATCCAATTTCCTTTTTAACGGAACGAATTTAAGGAATTCGCTTATTTCTTTCAACCTCTTTCTAACTACAGCAGGACTTAGGTTTAGGTTTCTTGCTATTTCTCTTAAATAACAGCCTGGGTTATTTTTGATAAATTTTACTATAGCTAAAATTTCTTCTATTTCGTTAGCAAAAGAGGTCTTGCCTTCTCTTTCTTTCACTAAAGCTGCACTCTTATATTTTGCATCCTTGTATCTCCTTTGCCTTTTGGTTAACAAGTCTGGTTCTACAAGTAAGTTCTTTATTTCGACTTCTTCTTTAAATCTCAAAAGCTTTGGAAGAGTAGGTAACGGTCTTCCTTCTGCCAAATCTATCGTTTCCAGAAAAGGCATCATTCTGAGAATGTACCTCCTTACAATTTCGGGATGTAGGTTTAGGTTTCTTGCTATTTCTCTTAAATAACAGCCTGGGTTATTTTTGATAAATTTTACTACCTTTTCAAAATCGAAAGTGTAAAAAAATGCAGTCCTCTTATTTATCTTTACTAATCCTTTCTTTCTAGCAACATCCAAAAGTCTATCAGCAGAGATATGTGAGAGTTTATCGAGCGCGTAATTTGTAATTTCAATGCTAAATTTCTTTCCTTTTACCACAACCTTGTCTGCCTTCCTTTCTACTATAAGGTTATCTCCAAATTTTTTCGAAAGCTCTTCTAGTTTCATAAATAAAATTGTGACACGCGTTCTAAAAACTTTTTTATTAAAAAGATACCAACTTGCCTATGAAGTTACTTCTTTCCAGTAGTTAAAAATCTTTATTTCTCTAGTTTTTAATTTTAATTTATGAAACTTACAAAGTTTATGGGAAAACTGCGCGTACCTTGCAAAAAGTGCGGATCCTTGATAGAAGTTGGACTAGAAGAGAAGTTAAGAAGATGTCCAATTTGTGGAAGTAAGTTATGAAGCGCTTCGAAGCGCTTCAGAGCGCTCTGAAGCGCCTTTTATCCTAACCCATCCCTCGCCGTTCTTTACGAATCTTTCAATTTCATCTGTCCTTTTTGAAATCTCCGAAAGTAAAGCCCTTATACCAGAAATAGAACTATACCCTAAATTTCTAGCTAATTCTTTATAACTTATCTCTTTTTTCTCCCTAATCAACTCTAAAACTTTCTGCATACGTGGCGTCAGGGAAATTTCTTTTCTTATTTCTTCTACCTCCTTTTCTATAGCTTCACGATGGGGCTGGGCCAAATTCTGCGCAACTTCTAAAATTCTAATCAAATGGTAAGCAATTTTTTCATGAATTTTCTTGGTTGATTCATCGTGTTTTTGTAAAGCAAAAAGAATATCGTCTAATCTCTTTACGACCTCGCTTTGTGCCCACTCTTTGGTAATAATCTTTTCTTCAAGGCCTCTAACCTTTTCTTCTATCGTCAGTAAAGATTTTCCAGCGTACCCAGCAGCAAAACCTATTGAAAACGCCTCTTTCGGTTTCTCTTCCAAAACCTCCGATTCAAAGCGCTCTGAGGCGCTTCGAAGCGCTTCAGAGCGCTGTGGAGCGCTCTCTTCTTCCTTCAATTTAAACTTTTCCTCCAATACTTCAGGCTCACTTTTTCTCTTAAACAATTTTTTCAATTTAGACAGCAAAGACACATATTAATTTTCGTCACACCGTTAAAAAAACTTCAAACAAACCTCAAAGAATTCTCACTCTCTTTGCAGCAGAAATCCATTCAAAACCCACACTTCCCAAACTTTAGTGGAAAAGGTCTTTACTGTTTTTGTTCAGGTAAATTACTATCAGTTAGTAAATACTTCTGCGAACAACTCTCACTTTTTAAATATATCCACTATAAAACAACTAAAAGATAAAATGTAAAATAAAATATTTTTCATAATAAACACTTTAAGTTAATTATTCACTCTAAAGTATGTAATAAGGTATATTTTTTGGAAAACACGACGAATTTAACGATTAATCGGGGTTAAATACAATTTTCTGCTTGATTTATTATTTTTAGAACTATATTAATAAAATAATTCCCTAATTTTTTATTATTAAAAAACAAACAATTTTTTTGAGGAAACTTTGAGATAAGGAATATTATCTCAAAGCTAACCCCAAACTTGCTTTAAGACCGATAAAACTAGGAATTTAAAAAAAATATGCTGTTTAGATTCTGGATAAGAGGTTAGCATGGAGTGTTGAAGAATGTAAAGTCACAAAGATAGCTAAAAAATAAGTCAACGGCTTTCTTGAGTTGCAACTTGAGTGGAACTTGCTATCGCCGACTCTGCGGAAAATACTAAGGTAAAAGTTGTGCAACTTTTTAAAAATCGAAAAGCCAAAGGAGTATATTCACTTTGTAATAATAAATAACTATGACGCTAATAGAACCCGATAGACGGCTAACAGAAGCATATGGAGAAGCTACATCTTGGTTAGAGGAGTTAGGAGGAGAAGTTATTCCAACAGAAACATTCCCTTCTTCTTGGCTTACAGAGGATTTCTATAAGTTAATATTAAATCGAGATGTATTATCTTTCCTAGGAATACCTTATAAAGTTGCTGAAGAAGTATATTGCGACGAAGGTAGTGATAGAAGTATATTTTTACCCAAATATAGTTCAAAGATAGGAGTACAAAATCGTAAGGGTGTTGGGTGCAGAAGTGGGATAGGGCTAGCAACGGTGGGATACGACGATGGTGATAATAGACCTTATGGAGGGTGTTCTGCCCCGGCTGCTACATATGAACAAACTATATCAGCTTTAGGAGAATGGAAACCTAACGAACCATATGTCCAATTTCCTCTAACAACTTTCGATAAGGAAGAAATAAAACTTTCTTTAGTACCGGTTGTGGCTACTCAGAAATTGCCTACCGATTGGAGCGAGAAACTTCTTCCTGAGGGTGAGAAACCGTTTTGGAGAGGATACTCCGACTATCCAGTAGAACTAGGAATTTTGATAAGATGGTTTCCTCCATACCCTATTCGTATATACCGTTTAGGAAGGGCGATAGCAAAGACGATTCCGTATAGGAAAAACAAAGATACTCTTCTACGTTATCTTAACCAAAAGGTGTTTGTGGAAAATTCGATGAGATCTTGTGCAGATTGGTTAGCAGCTATTTTAAAAGTAGTTAAAAGAAGAGGAAGTGAGTACGAAGCACTCCAACTTTACGAGGTAGATATAGATAAGGATGGTGTAACTTCTCTCCCTCTTCAACCTGAACTTATGTGGGACGGATTGGAGTTCTCTCTACCTGATTACCATCTTGAAATTGCAAAGAGAGTACAAGGAAAAATAGTCTTTGTCGACTTAGAAGGCTTTATTCCTGGGGATTATACTCTTTCTTACTTCGGCTTGCTTGCAAGGAAGGAGCGAGAGGTCAAAAAAGTTTTCTTTGCTGTGGCTGATTTAGCAGCTTTTATAAGAAGCGTTTGGGGCAAAGAAGCATGTATAGATGCCATCGACTTATTTTTGGAATATTTGAGAGGTTATGGTATTAAAATTTGCCGGGAAAGCGCAACGATAGGAGTTGAAGGAAAATACCCTATTAAAGTTAGGTGCATATTTCTACTCTCTCCACTTTTTCGCTATTCTTTAACTAACATTTTATTTCGTCTCGAATCGTAAAAACCTACAAATTTTCGCGTAGCATAAAACTACGTAACATCCTTACCGCAATTTAGAAAGACAAAAACGATGAGCAGAAAATTCTAAAACTAGGAAGCACTTCAAAAACTTTTGGACATCAATTCTTTTGGCAATTTTCCATCCACAGTTAAAGGCATTGAACTTAGAGCTCCTAGAATTTCTTTTATTCTAGCTTTTTTATCCTTAGCTAAACTTTCGTATTTTTTAATCTCAGCAAGCCATTCCACAAAACTAAAAGGCAGATCTCCAACTATAGTTTGTCCTTCTGGCGGTTTCAGTTTATCTACTCCTAATTTTTGCTTAACCAGTTCAGCTATGGGTGGCGTCTCTACTTCTATATAAAAACTTCCATCGTCTTCTACAAAAATTTTCAGCTCAAAATCCACATCTTTTAAATCTTCTGCTATTTTTTTGGCTTCTTCCTTAATTTTTTCCAAATTTCCTAAACCTTTTAATTCTTCATCTAACGCTTTCTCGTCAAACTTTCCCTTTTTCACGCTTAATTTTATAACTCTCATCCTTCCTCCACTTTCTTTACTAATCTTACTAGATCAGCCGAAATCGTTACAGGAATAGGAACTGAAACTTCTAGCAACTCGATGGTAACCTCTCTTTTAGTTTTATCAAACCTTTTGATCTTGCCTTTTTCTCCTTTAAACGGACCTCCTACAACTTCTACTATGTCACCAACGTTAAACTCAATCTCAACTTCTCTAGGCTTTAAAAATCTGCTTATTTCTTTTAATTCTATAGGTTTTCTTATTATACCTCTAGCATGCGGTATATCTCTAATTGCCTTTTCTATATCACTAAGTTCTCCTTCAACCAAAATATAACCCTTGAGTTCCTCTGGATGCACTAAAGCTTTTATATCCAAACCTTGAACTTTTGCTTTCGCGGCCAAAGCCTCTAAAACTACCTTTTCTCTCCCAACTATTGTTTTTACGCTGTATATCATACTAACCTATAAAAAGAGTTGAAAAGATATAAATTAAAAAACCTAAAAAGCCAAGCAAGAGCAATCCTATGGCACAGACTTTAACCATAAATTTATAATCTTCTAAACTAGGCTTTTTAGCAACTCTCAAGACGGCTAAATACTCTTTTACACTTTTTCTTGCTCTTTCAAAAACTCCCATAAAATTTACTTAATGAATTCTAGTCCTAAAATCCTTTCTATTTCTTTTTTCTGTTCTTCAGTCCATTTTTTCTCTTTTCCAAAAATTTGTGGAGATTTTACACCAGTAACAACAACCAAAGTTCTTACAGTTTCTCCCAGCGATTTATCGATTTGAGCTCCCCATATTATTTTTGCATCAGGTGCTAGTCTGCTAGAAATGGTTTCTACTATTTGTTGGGCTTCTCTTATAGTTAAGTCAGGTCCTCCAGTTATATTTATAAGAGCTCCTCTTCCATTAGTTATATCAACCGAGAGAAGAGGATTATTTAAGGCCTTTTGGACAGATTCAAAAGCCCTATTTTCGCTGTCGCTCTCTCCCATTCCAATCATAGCTAAACCACCTTCATTCATAACAGCTCTTACATCTGCGAAATCCAGGTTTACAAGACCTGGTTTTGTAACCATTTCAGCAATACCTTTGACGGCATTTACTAAAATTTCATCGGCAATTTTGAATGCAGTTAAAAGAGAAACGTCAGGAACTATTTCCAACAGCTTATCATTAGGTATAACTATCAAAGTATCAACTGCGTCTTCCAACAATTCTAAACCCCATCTCGCATTTTCCATTCTTTTCTTACCTTCCATGGAAAAAGGCAAAGTAACGATGGCTACTGTTAAAGCTCCTAACTTTTTAGCAACTTCAGCTATGACGGGTAAACTTCCTGTCCCAGTATTGTGAACAACGAATCCTTCTGCAATAAAATTATGGCTTCCTTCTACGATTATGTCGTAGACTTCTTTTTTACCTATATATTTTACGGATTTAATCCTAGCAAAACCGAAATACTTGAAGAATTCGGCATTTGTTGGGCCCCTATATCCATAAAGGAATCCTAGTCCTCTTCTCTTTGCTTTTTTGTTTAGATTCTCATCGAGCTGGTAAACTCTGTAAATCCTGAGTGACCACGTGTCGAAGAACCTGGCCTTTTTTGAATTTGGTGGTTTAATTTTTCTTCTCCTATGCAAAACGTTTCCTGTTCTTAAACCTATACTATCACAAAGCACTTTTAGCTGCCTTATTAATTTCTCACTAGCCATTTCAAACCTAAGCTCTACTTTCTCCTTATTTCCCTTCTTAACTCTATAATAACTTCCATCAGCATCAGCCAAACCTAGGATAAATGCTTTTTTCTGGGATTCGGGTAAACTAAAAACCCAAGTTGGTATTTCTTTTTCTCTTGCTTTCTTATCAAGTCCTAACCTCTCTAATAATTCATAGGCTCTTTTAGAATTGGCATAGAACCAATTTTTCGATCTTTTAACTTTGACTTTTAGCTTTTTCTCAAGAAGCTTCCTGTAGTACTCATTTTTCTTTTCATCTTGCGATGGTGAGAAAAATACCTTCCAGCTCTTTTTCGATTTACTAATCCAACCGTCACCTAAAAGAAAGCCAAATAGCCTACAAAATTCTTCATCTGTAAAGCTTCCGTCAGGTAACTTATAAGGTCTTCCCTCGTCTGGAACCTTCCTTAATATAACAACTAAATCTCCTTCTTTTAGATCTCTAGCCTCTACCCATTCTAATGCAAATTTAGAGAAACGACCGTTACTTAAATTGTTAAGTTTAACCACTTTTAAGAATGGATGATCAAAAGATGCGTATAGCGTTCTGTTATTAGTTTTTACTTCGTAAACAGGTTTTATTCCAGTTTTCACAGAAGCGAGAACTCTCTTCTTAATCAGTCTGCCATCATTATCTATACAATACACCATACTACCAGGTTTTATCGAATCTATCCTTACAGGACCCTCAGGATTCGTTAAAATTAATGAATCTCCGACAAGGCATCCTCCGCCGAGGCCTGCAGTTAAAAATACCATATCAGCCCCTTGTAATGCTTTCTTTATTTCTTCCTTACTTTCCTTGGCAGCCTCCATTCCTAGTTGAGGGTCTGCACCAGCACCTAAACCTCCGGTCAACTCTCTTCCTATAAGGATTTTTTTATCTGCATCTGTGTACAGCAAATCTTGGGCGTCTGTGTTGATGGCAATAGTTTCTGCACCAACTATACCAACTTGCATTAATCTAGTAATTGTATTATTGCCAGCACCCCCTGCGCCTACAACTTTTATCTGAGTTTTCCTTCTTTCAAGAATTTCTCTTAATTCTTCATCTATATCCTTAGTTTTTGATTCAAAAGTGCTGCTTACAAGGTGCTTTATTCCCATCTATTAATTATTAGCTACCAGAAGATAAAAGCGAAAATGCAGGGGGTGGGATTTGAACCCACGAAGGCTCTACGCCACAGGGTCTCTCATCCAGCTCGTCGAAGCTTAAGATTTAGCCGAGCTGGCATCTTAAGCCTCGCAAGGCGCATGGAGCGCCTTCCTGCGCCTTTGACCAGGCTCGGCCACCCCTGCCTAAAAAATGTTGAGAAAAGCAAGTTTAAAAATTTTAAACCTTATCCACCTTTTCCCTTAGTTCCACTACTTTTTCCTTAAGAGTTTTTATAGCAAGTTTAATCAAATCAACCACGTTAAGACCGCATGCGCTTTCAACATAGAAAATAAATGTATCTTCTACTGGTGTAACAGAAATTGCGCCGTCTGTTAATTCAACACATTTATTGCATAAGTTACAACTTAACTCATCCACTACTTTCAACTTTCCGTTCTCTATTTTAAACACATTTTTAGGGCACCATCTAACAACTTCTTCTGGATTTTTAACATCGCCCACCTTTATTTTGGCAAGGTTCCTATAACCAACTATCCCACCCTGCCATCTTGCATGATCCTTTCCAAAACCTAGCTTAGCTGTAGCCACTAGTTCTATTTCTTCATCGTTAAATAATTCTACAATTGGTATTTTATCAAAGACTGGTCTAACATCTTTGGCTGTTGACTTCAAATCTCCTGAATAAACCATCGCAGGTCCTTTCTTCTTCAACAAGAGTTTGACTTGACATCTTGCACATCCCTTACCTTTACAACTGCATTTTTCTGGTAAATTGTAGAAATATGGATCAAAAGTTAGAGGAACTAAGCCCAAGCGGTGGGCAATAATCTCATCTGGCAGAACCGAATCGTTCTTTTTTACTTCTATTTCATAAATAGCCATCGTAGGAACTTCTGATAATATAGTTCTCCTTAAAGCAGAAGCAAAAGCATGTGTTATACCTTTAACTATAAACCTTATCTCTCTCTCGCTCAACTCTAGTATTTTAATTTCCATTTAAATCACATTACAATTAGATCTACTTATTTTTTAGCTTTAGCTAGCATTAAGTTAGGTCCTAAAGCTTTAAGAAGTTTAAGTAAAACTATAGATCCTACTCTAAACTTACCTTTAGCTATTACGTTGGGCCCTCTTTTTAAAGGATATGCAAAATACCTATTTTTCTTAATCTTTTGGGCTATGATATATGGCAACTTGCAACCTACCAATTTTTTCTTGAGCTGAAAGTTTATTTCATTTACAAACTCTATCAGCAATTTATTCAATTTTTCTTTAGGATTTCCAGCTCTAAAGTTTTCGAATGCAGTTCCTTTTAAGGGTAAAAATTTATAAATATGAATTTTTTCTGCCCCAGCTTCTACGCATTTTTTAATCATAGAAATTGTTTGGAAAACAGTTTCCCTACTCTGAAATGGAAGACCATAGATAAAGTAAACACCACAAAAAATGCCATTCTTTCTTAGCAATTTTATGGCTTTTAAAACATCTTTTGGACCAAAAGGTCTTCCTATTTTTTTGCAATGCTTTTCACTTCCAGTCTCACAACCTAAGTTTAAAGATGTACCCCTTAAATAGGATCCCAAAAGATCGGCTACATCTTCCGTTAGAAGATTTGCTTTTATGTTCTCTACATTTATAGAAGCTTTTCTATCCTTTACTTCTTTTAACTTAAAAAGTGAAGAAAGCAACTTTTTTATAGCTTTTAAATTAGCTGGTGGTTCTTTGGGGTTTGTTAGCGGAGTAGCTAGTTGCTCTCTTCCATAATCAAGAAAATCTGGAGCTTCTAAGAATATTCTCCTAACACCAATTTTTATTAACTCCTTTACCTCCTCAACTATGTAACTAGCTGGTAAAGACCTAGCTGGACCAAAGAATGAAGGTACAGAACAATAACCACAACCCGGTGGAATGCCAACTGGACAAAAAAGTCTCTTCTTTAAATCCTCGCTCTCGCAATTTCCACATTTTATGCAATTTCCAATTTTTGGACGTAAAAAATTGCTACATCCTCTAACAACTTCAACATAAACCTTAGATGCAAAATAAAGTGGGTACTTTCTAACAACTTGATTATAATTATTTATTTCTATTATTTCCTTAACCTTACAAAACCTTCTCTCAGAAAAGAAGATTCTGCTGTCTTTTTTAAAAACCAAATTTGGTACATCTCTGAGCTTATGCATGTCAAAATTAATTCTAAATAACTGCTGAAGTGCTATCTCTCCTTCTCCTATAATAGCAAAGTCAAAACCATTTCTAAAGCAAACATTAAAATCTGTCGCTATAGGACCTCCAATAATCTTATAACCAGCTGAATACTTTGACCAAATCTTTGATACCGCTCTAACGTTATTTAAATCAATTCTCATTCCACTTACTAAAAGCAAGTTAAATTTCCTGCACTCTTTTCTTTTTCTTTTGAACTCATAGAAATGCATAAACTCAAAATCGACACCAATTTTCTCCAGGATACCACAAACTCTCCTGGGTGCTATTGGTATTGCCTCTCTCCAGCTCTCTTTCTTTCTTGTGTTCAAGCAATCTACGAAAAGAGCTTTCATAATTTTTGAAAGAGCTACGAATTTAACTTTTTAATTTAAAATTAAGCTGATGAAAAGAGAGCCTTACCAAGGAATAAAAATCACAATAACAAAGAAAGGTTGGGAAGCTTTGGAATATGTAAAAATTGCTCGGGAAATTGTTAAAATATTTCCTCTTTTATCCTTATTAGATGAAGTTGGTTATAAAAAATGTAAAGAAAAAATTTAAACTCTTCTTCCCCTCCTTCCTCCTTTAGGTCTCATATAGCCGTGCGGTATTGGTGTAACATCTTCTATCATTAGAATTTTAAGGCCAGCTTTTGCTAGAGCTCTTATAGCGGGTTGAGCTCCTAATCCTGGAAATTTAGACTTAGCACCTCCAGGGCCTCTCACTCTTACGTAAACAGCCGTTATACCTTTAGCCAAAGCTTCTTCTGCAGCTTTTTTCGCTGCTAGCATAGCTGGAAACGGCATACCACCCTCTCTATCTTTATCTGTCATCATTCCAGCTGAATATCTAGCGATAGTTTCGCTTCCAGTTATATCAGTTATGTGAACTATTGTGTTATTTTTTGTGGAAAGTATATGAGCTATGCCTATTCTTTCCTTAGGCATTATTTCACCTTAATCCTTACCTCTATTTTATCTTCTTCGTTTCTAGGTACCAAATAACTTGGCCATATAACCTTTCTACCATTGATAAAAACATGACCATGGACTATAAACTGTCTTGCTTGCTTTATAGTATTAGCCAAACCTTTTCTATAAATTACTGTCTGCAACCTTCTTTCCAAAATATCTTCTACAGTTAAGCTTAACACATCATCGAGAGTTGCGTTTGGTGATTGTAAAATTCCAAGCCTATAAAGTTTGTTTATAAGCATCTTCTCCATCTTTTCGTTCCTCCTAGCATTAAGCTCTCTAGCCATTCTTCTGTATTTTCTTAAAATAGCTTCAGCCCTCCAAATTTCCCTCTTTCTCCTTAACCCATATTCTTTCATCAATTGCTTCTCCCTTTCTATCCTTGCCTTATCCCATCTTTTAAAAGGTTTCTCGTATTTCTTTCTTAATCTTCTCATTACTTGCCTCCTTTCTGTGCTTTCTTTCTAACAACACCAACTGTCCTACCTTTCCTAAAATGGCTTCTAGTTTTCTGTCCTCTTACAGGCAATCCCAACTTATGCCTCCACCCTCTGTAAGTTCCTAGCTCGATTTCTCGCTGAATATCCAAATTCATCCTTATTTTAACGTCCTCTCCAGTTAAGTGTATATTTTCTCCTGTTTCTGGATCTCTTCTCCTATTGAAAAGAAAAGGTGGTATTCCGTATTTTCCTGGATTCCTTATTATATCTTCTAATTTTTTCAAATCTTCTTCGCTAAGTTCCTTTAACCTTACGTTAGGGTCGAAACCTCCAGCCACACAAATTGCTTTACTCATAGCAAAACTAATCCCTTTTATTCCTAACAAAGCCCATCTTAATCTTTTATTTCCGTCTAGATCTGCATCGGCTAATCTAATTATGACTTTCTTCTTCTCCTTAACCAAAAGCTTCTTTAATTTTTCCTTTTCTTCCCTCTCTTTTTTAAGCTCTTCTTTCAGCTTTTCTTTGTATTCATCCTTTACTCTTGATATTCCCATGGTATTTCAAGTTTAGGTTAAGAAATTTAAATTTCTTAACCAATTAACTTCTGTATTTCGTCCAGCGTTATTATAGTGTTACAAAATGGACATCTTAAATAAATCTCCTTTTCATATTCGATTACCTCGAACTCACGATGAACATGCACCCCAAAATGTTTTTGCTCTCTTACGTCGTTAGTAATGCAATTAGGATGGGGGCATTTTAAGAAATATGTAGAAAAGCTCTTCGGGAGTTGTGGTTTGTATTTCTTAACTACTTCGTAATTCTTAATGATATTGACAGTAGGCGGATCATGAGGTCGCAGTAAAGCTATAACAACTTCTACATCTGGAGGTAGTTCTGTTAAACCTTCGGATTTTAAAATGTCCTTCTTTATGTATTGTGTGCTATCCGTATTTATAAGTAAGACTATTCTCTTCGAATAAAGGTCAAAACCACTATTTTCACTATATTTCTGTAAAGCTGCCAATACTATCATACCACGACCAGGAGGTAGGTGATCTATCACTATTCCATCCTTTATCTTGCTTACTATCAGTCTTCTATTATCCATAATTCTCCTCCACTAGCCACTCTATTAACCCAATCCTTACCCAATATCCGTTTTCTGCCTGTTTCCAATATGCCGCATAAGGAGTTTGGTCGATTCTAAGGTCTATTTCGTCAATCCTTGGTAGTGGATGAAGAATTATTAAATTGTCTTTTGCTCCATCCAGCGATTCCAAAGTTAATCTATAACTTCCCTTAACCCTTTCGTATTCAAGCGGATCTGAAAATCTCTCTTTCTGAATTCTGGTTACATACAAAACATCCATTTCTTTGATAATTTCCTTCCATTCTGTAATTGAAGCATACCTGTAACTTACTCCTGCCATTTTTAATCTCAACTCATAATAAAAAGGTAAACGAAGCGTCTCAGGACAAATTAAAATTATCTCGTTAATGTCGTAATTCAATAAGGCCAGGAGATTAGAATGATAAACCCTGCTGTTACGAAGGTCTCCCATAAAGCCAACAATTAAGCCATCAATTTTTCCATGAAGTTCCTTTATAGTATACAAATCTAACAAGGCTTGGGTAGGATGTTCGTTGGCACCATCACCAGCGTTAATTATACAAGCTTCATCTCCTACTAGTTTCATAAAGTACCTAGCAACTCCTCTTTCTTTAGATCTAACTACGATAAAGTTGCAACCATAACTTTTTACGTAAAGCATTACTGTATCCCCTTTACTTTCCCCCTTTTCTATAGAAGTTCCAGCAGACGAGGCAAAACCCATCGTTTCTATTCCTAGCTCTTTAAAAGCGTTCTCAAAGCTCTGACGAGTTCTTGTAGAAGGTTCAAAAAATAATAAACCAGCTTTCAAACCTAACTCATCGTACTTTCTAATATGTCCATTTTTAGCATCATCCGTAAGCCCAAAAACTTCTTCTATTTCCTCTCTACTAAGATCTTCTATACTGACTAAATGCCTCAAAAGACCCACCTAAAATTAGGAAGATTAGAATTTTAAAGTTAACGAGTGGACCGGCCGGGATTCGAACCCGGAGCCTCCCGGTTGCAAGCCGGGCGTTCTACCATTGAACTACCGGCCCTTGTTTCCTCTATAAATCCTTAGTTTCATAACTTTTTCTAAATTTTCACAAGCAGGTCTTACATGGCACCCTTTACAAACTCTTCTCCTAAAATTTGGAAGTTTAGACTTAGGCGGTACTCTTTGCGATCTGTAAGTTTCTTCAATTTTTCTTTTTAAATTCAAGAATTCCTTTTTCATTCGTTCCGTAATTTCGACCTTAACAAGTATTTTTGAGCCATAATAGACTAGCACACATTCTGAAACTTCTCTTCTGAAAAAATTTTCGACAAGCAAAGCTTCTCCTATACTCTGCAAAAGATGCTCCTTTTTAATATCCTTACCTAACTTTCCAGCTTTTATGTCTATGGTTACTATGCT
>Ga0190367_1000189_pt1 | contig 47903 bp, 53 predicted proteins | sample 4872181011_MG_FD_171838 | JGI IMG/M metagenome (GOLD analysis project Ga0190367, IMG submission 171838) | Hydrothermal vent microbial mat bacterial communities from Southern Trench, Guaymas Basin, Mexico - 4872-18-10-11_MG | ecosystem: Environmental > Aquatic > Marine > Hydrothermal vents >... | reverse complement strand
TGTGAGTGTGTGATGGTTGTTTATTTGTTTGGCTAGTTTGTGTTTTTTGAGTTGTTTCCATTGTTTTGGTGTTAGTTTTTGGTTTGTTGCTGCTTTGTGTAGGAGTTTTTGTAGTTGTTTGTTGTTTATTATTTGTTTTAGTATTTTGTGTGATGGTTCTGTTGGTTTTATTGGTCCCATTTGTTTTGCTGTTTTTGGTATTGGTATGCCCCAGAATAGTATTGGTGTGTAGATTTCAATTTCATGTTTTGGCTTGAAGGTGTATGTTTGGATTTCTTCTTCCTCGAATATTTCCTCTGTTTCCTCGGTGAATTGTTGTGTGATTAGTGTTTTGATTGTTGTTTTTGGTTCTAGTTTTTCTATTATTGTTTGGATTTCTTTCCATGTTATTTTGATTTGTTGGGGTTTTGGTGGTTGTCCTTTGGTTGTTGTTGCTTTTAGGATGTATGGTTTTATTGTTAATTGTATTTTTGTTGGTTTGGTCCATGGTAGGCTTATGATGCATTGGCCTAGTTTTATTTTTGCTAGTTCCTTTTTCATCTGGATTAATTGTTTTTGATAGTATCCTAGGTCTTGTGCTATTTTTGTTCTTAGTTTGTCTTCGTCTATTCTTGTTATTATTTTGAGTGTTGAGTTCATCCATAGTTCTGGGTGTGGTGTTGTGTTTGTTATTGATATTATTCCTATGCCGTGTTTTCTTGCTTCTCGGTACATTTTTATGAGTGTGTTTTCTGGTGGTGTGATGTGTTCTGCTTGGATTACTATTTGCTGTTTTGGTAGTAGTCTGTGTGCTTCGTCTACTATGATGAGTAGGTTTAGTTTTTCTTGGCTTTGAACTGCGTAGTTGTATATTGCTGATAGGAGTATGTATGCTGCTAATATTTTTGCTGGGTCTGTTGGTAGTTCTGATAGGTTTACTATGTTAAATCCATTTATTGGTAGGTTTGGTTTTCCTTGGCAGTCTAGTGGTGTTCCTATTATTGGTTCTATTCTTCTTTTTATTGCGTTGCAGGCGCTTTTATAGTCTTTTTGGGTTAGCTGTGTTTTTATTATGTCTAGGATTTTGCTGAGTTTGGTGAATGTGAGGTTTTCTGTTGTGTCTATTATGGTTGTGAGTATGTGGTAGGCTATTGGTGTTGGTGTTGACTTGAATGTTGTGTAGTAATAGTCTATGAGTAGTTCTTTGGCTACGTGTTTTGGGAAGTTGAATATGTTTAGATTTAGCTCCTCTATGCTTATGGTGTGTTCTGGATATGCATTTGAGAATTGACCTGTCCAGTCTAGGATGAGTATGTTGAATTTTTCGTTTGCCTGCTCAGCTAGTTGACATGCTATGCTTGTTTTCCCTGTTCCCGTGGCTCCAACTATTAGTCCGTGGATTGGTGCTTCTAGTGGTATATGGTAGGGGTCTAGTAATTCTTCTAGTTCATTTAGAGTGTACCCTATGAATATTCCTTTGCTTGGCGGTTTTGAGTATTGGTATACTAGTTTGTGGCTTGGTGGTGGCTGGATTAGTTTGATTGCGTGCTGGAGTGGTGTTATGAATTTTGCTCTTAATGCTCTGCATGGTGTTGTCTTAACTACTTCTAAATTGCTTCTATCATATTCATCTTCTATTATTGTGCTTAGTAGGTGGCTGTAGTTTGCCTGGGTGAATAGTGATATGTGTACTTTAGCTAAATTGCTGGGTTCTAATGATTTTCGCTCAAAGACTCTTCTTTTACCCCACTTCTCATCTATTATTTCTCTTGTTTCTGTGTGGAGTTTTGTTGCTTGTCTTTTTGCTATGAGCTCTTCTATGGGGTTTGGTTTTTCTAGTCTAATGATTATATTGATTTTCCTCTTAGTTCTCTTGTATTGGCTGGTAGTGTTTTTAATTGTAGTTCTCCGTATATTCCGTCGATTGGCTTAATTGTGTAGGCTTTGCATTTGAACTTGTACTTGTCAATTTTAATGTTTAATGGTGTAGCTGTAATTTTGTGGATTTGGGGTCTGCATGGTGTGAGTTTAAATTGGCAACTATTAATTAGCTTTTTAACAGTCTTTGGGTTTATGAGATAGAATACTTCACCATTATAAATTAAGGTCGTGAGCTTCACGTTCCGAAGCTGTCTTGATATTATAATGCTTTCTTCTTCATCTAGGACTTCAGCTTTAAGCCAAGCATATTTGGATAGATCTAGACTGCATGGTGCTAGGTGGATGTAGACTTTATAGATTATGATTGTGGCGATTATGGCTAAAGCTATTGGCATCATTATGCTTATGAAAAGCTCTATGGTGTAACTTACAGTTAGTAGTGTGGCTTCAATTTTCTTCATGAAGTTTTGAAGTTTGCTTATAATGGTTAGTGTGGAGTTAGTTAATGTTGTATTTAGAATATTTTCCTTTATTTCATGTATTTAAAATACTATTTATTGCCTGTTGTTTATAGAACCATTAAATTTAAAGTGAATCTGCTTAATGTTTAATTGAAATCTTAGCATTAGTTTTTCAATGTCTGTTTTGTGTGGGAGTGCTACTGTAATGCCTTTGTCGATTGGGCTGTGGATTTTCTTAGTGCTCTTGTACATGTTTGGTGTAATTTGTGCTTCATGTAGTTCGTGTTTTGATGTTGTCCTGCTTTCAGCTGGGTGTGATTTGTAGGTTTAGTTCCTTGTGCTCTAAATACTCTATTATTTTATGTTTGTGGAATGGGTTTGTTGTTCAGTTGGTAGTAAGTTTTATATGAATGGGGTTTTATTGTTATTGGTGTTTTAATGCATATTGAGGGTGCTTCTGATTTAGCTGTTTTGCTTTGTGATTTGTGTAGGAGTTCTGGTGTTACTTTTCTGCGGTATGTTTATGTTGGGTGGGAGCTTTTTGATGTGGATGTTGCGCGCGAGATTTTTAGTGATAGTGATTTAGATTTATTAAGGAATATTCATTTAGTTCTTGTCTATGAGGATTTTGGATTGGTGATTGACAATTTTATGCTGGTGGCTTTGAGTGTGGATTATATTAATGAGAAGTCTGATGTGGGTGTGAAGTTGAAGAATGCTATTGAAACTGTTAAGTCGATTGTGAAATGCTATGATTTTGGCTTTGACTTCATTGTTGCTTGGTACTATTTTGATAGGTGGGTTAAAGATGAGGTTATCAGGAGTTTTCGGGCTACTTTAAGTGAAGTTATTGGGAAGCTGGATTTGCCCATTATTCTTCTTATAACGAAAGTTATGGTTGGTAATGTTTTGAAGATGTTTTCTCCATTTGAGGTTGATGCTAGGAGTGATGTTGCATATATTATTAGGTGGCTTAGCAATGAAGTTAGGGATAGTAGGAAGCTTGTTTTAAATTCGATTGACGAAGAGTTTTTGGAGAGTAGAGTTAAACTTAAAGAGCTGTTAGGATTTATTTGATTTAAATAGTTTCTTGAGTCCGCAGTTTTCTCAGCTATCTTAACACCAATATTTCCTGTTTCTCTAGGTCATTTGACGAGTGCTAATAATATTCTTCACGCGTATGGGTGTAATTAGGCTAATGCATGTATTCTTTCTTTGTATAGTTTATCTAAAATTTTAATTCTTATTTTAGCGAAATATTTATTGGTCAGTAGGTATTGGTTTATGGTTAGCTTTGGAGGGTGTTTGTGGGTTTTTGGGGTGTTGGTGTTGGGTAGGAAGTTTAATATTTTCGATCATGAATTGGTGCCTAAGCATATATTGTTGAGTAGGGAGGAGGCTAAGAGGGTTTTGAAGGAGCTTGGCGTTAAGCCTAATTGTTTGCCTTTGATTAGGGCTAGTGATCCTGCTGCTAGGGCTATTGGTGCTAAGCCTGGTGATTTAATTAAGATTGTTAGGAGGAGTCCTACTGCTGGTGAGCATGTTGTTTATAGGTATGTTATTCCCGGCTAGTTAGGGGTGGATTAGTGTGGTTAATAGTGTTTTGAGTCATGAGGATAGGTGGGCTTTGATTGAGGCTTTCTTTAGGGAGAAGGGATTAGTTCGCCAGCACTTGGATAGTTTTAATGAGTTTGTTACTCATGGATTGCAGGAGATAGTTGCCGAGCAGGGTATTATTGAAACTGATATTCCTGGTTTAAGCATTAAGCTTGGTAGTATTGAGGTTAAGGATCCAACTGTCCGTGAAGCTGATGGTTCTGAAGAGCCCGTTTACCCAATGGAGGCTAGGCTTAGAAACTTAACCTATGCCTCCTCAATGTACTTAACCATGATACCCATAGAGGATGGAATTGAAGGTGAGCCTGTTAAGGTGTTTATTGGCCGCCTACCAATAATGGTCAAGTCAGTTAAGTGTAGGCTTTATGGTTTGAGCAGGGAGGAATTAATGGCTAGAGGTGAAGATCCAGATGATCCGGGAGGCTACTTCATAATCAATGGCTCCGAGCGAGTGCTAGTTGCCCAAGAAGACCTTGCCATCAATAGAATTCTAGTCGACTATGCTGGTCCAGGCTCATCTGCTACTCACGTAGCTAAGGTTTTTTCAGCAGCTGCTGGATATAGAGTTCCAGTTACAATGGAGAGGGCTAAGGATGGAACTCTCCACGTATCATTTCCATCTGTTCCAGGTAAGATTCCACTCGTAATTTTAATGAGAGCTCTTGGATTGAAGACTGACAGGGAAATTGTTGAGGCAGTATCTGATGACCCTGAAATTCAGCAATTATTAATACCGTCAATTGAGCAGGCTTCTGCAGTTACAAGTGTTGAAAATGCACTGGACTATATTGGTAATAGAATTGCCATTGGACAGGCCAGGGAATATAGAGTTCAGAGGGCACAGCATGTTTTAGACCGCTACTTCCTTCCGCATCTAGGTAGCTCTCCAAGGGATAGGAAGAAGAAAGCTTACTTCCTAGGGCAAATGGCGGAAAAGCTCTTAGAGCTAGTTCTTGGGAGGAGGAAGCCCGACGATAAAGACCACTATGCTAATAAGAGGCTGAAATTGGCTGGAGACCTGCTAATGAGCTTGTTCAGAGTTGCTTTCAGAAGCTTCTGTAGAGATGTTAAGTATCAGCTTGAGAGGGCTAGAAGTAGGGGTAGGAGAGTTAATGTTGCAACCCTCGTTAGAGCAGATGTGATAACCGAGAGGCTGCGCCATGCACTTGCAACTGGCAATTGGGTTGGAGGGAAAGCTGGCGTCAGCCAGCTTCTAGATAGAACAAACTACCTATCAACGCTAAGCCATTTGAGGAGAGTTGTTTCCCCTCTAAGTAGAAGCCAGCCACACTTCGAGGCGAGAGATCTACATCCAACCCAGTGGGGTAGGCTATGTCCAAATGAGACACCTGAAGGACCCAACTGCGGATTAGTTAAAAACCTGGCCTTAATGGCGACAATATCGGTTGGATGCGATGAAAAAGTTGTTGAGCGCCTACTCTATAAGCTTGGTGTTGAACCAATTGAAAGGGCTAGAAGGGAGAAAATTAAGGGTGCAAAAGTTTTCCTGAACGGTAGGCTCATAGGAGTGCATCCGGAACCGGAGGCCCTCTGCATTGAAGTTAGAAAGCTTCGAAGGGAGGGTAAGATATCCCATGAAGTCAACATAGCCCACTATAGGGATGAGTACATCAATGAAGTCTACGTGAACTGTGATAGGGGCAGGGTCCGCAGACCATTAATAATCGTCGAAAATGGTGAAGTGAAGGTGAAGAAGGAGCATGTAGAGAAGCTCAGAAATGGAGAATGGACTTGGAGTGACCTCATCAATGCCGGGTTAATCGAGTACCTAGATGCTGAAGAAGAGGAAAATGCTTACATAGCACTAAATCCTGAAGATGTAACTCCCGAGCATACACACCTAGAAATTGCTCCAGCAACAATACTTGGAGTTTGCGCTTCAGTTATACCTTACGCGGAGCATAATCAGTCCCCGAGAAACTCATATGAGGCAGCCATGGCCAAGCAAGCACTAGGGCTCTACGCCCTAAACTATCAGTTGAGAATGGATTCTCGAGCACATCTACTCCATTATCCGCAAAAGCCCTTAGTGAAGACGAGGGGCATGGATGTGGTTGGATATGATAGGAGGCCTGCAGGCCAAAACTTCATAGTTGCAGTGCTATCCTATAGCGGCTACAACATTGAAGATGCGCTAATAATCAACAAGTCGGCTATAGAGAGGGGATTAGCTCACTCAACATTCTTCAGATGCTATGAAATTGAAGAAAAGAAGTATCCTGGAGGTGAAGTGGATAAAATTGAAATTCCAGATCCATCAGTTAGAGGTTATAGGACTGCAGATGACTACAGGTTTCTAGGTGAAGATGGAATTATAGAGCCTGAAATAGAGGTTTCCGGCGGAGTAGTATTAGTTGGAAGAACCAGCCCACCAAGATTCCTCGAAGAACCAAGAGGAATGGGCGTCGTCGAGAGGAGGCGCAGAGAAACTTCTCTTAGCATGCGTCACGGAGAGAAGGGTGTAGTTGACTGCGTAATGATAACCAAGACGGCTGAGGGCGATAAGCTAGTTAAGGTTAGGGTGAGAGATTTGAGAGTACCTGAGCTTGGAGACAAGTTCGCTTCAAGGCATGGCCAGAAGGGAGTTATTGGCTTAATAGTTCCTCAAGAAGACATGCCGTTCACTGAAGATGGAATAGTTCCAGACCTAATAATAAATCCGCACGCCATACCCTCAAGAATGACGATAGGCCAGCTAATAGAGAGTATTGCGGGCAAAGTAGCCGCACTCGAAGGTAGGCTTGTTGATGGAACACCATTTAGCGGTGAGAGGGAGGAGGACTTAAGAGAGGCGCTAAAGAAGCTCGGCTTCAAACCAAATGGATGTGAAGTAATGTATGATGGTAGAACTGGTCAAATGTTTAAAGCTGAAATATTCATTGGTGTAGTGTACTATCAGAAACTGCATCACATGGTTGCAGATAAAATACATGCAAGGGCTAGAGGTCCAATCCAGATATTAACGAGACAGCCAACCGAGGGTAGAGCAAGAGAAGGTGGATTAAGATTCGGTGAAATGGAGAGGGACTGCTTAATAGGTCACGGAGCAGCCCTCCTACTTAAGGAGCGGCTTTTAGATGAGTCGGATAGAACAGTAGTATATGTATGTGAGAACTGCGGTTTCCTAGCTTACTACGATAGGATAAAGGATAGATACTATTGCAGGCTCTGTGGAGATAAAGCTAAGATATCCCCAGTAGTGATGTCCTATGCATTCAAGCTACTACTACAAGAGCTAATGTCGCTGTGCATTGCTCCAAGACTAATTTTAAGCGAGAAGGTATAGGAGGTGAGTATTGTGGCTGAGACCTTTAAAAGGATAAAGGCAATAAAGTTCGGTATTTTATCACCAGAGCTTATAAGGAGAATGTCGGTTACCGCGATAATAACAGCCGACACGTATGACGAAGACGGGTGGCCAATTGATGGGGGATTAATGGATAGAAGGCTTGGAGTAATAGAGCCGGGTCAAAGATGTGCTACCTGCGGAAATAGGGTTGGTGAGTGCCCCGGCCACTTTGGCCACATAGAGCTGGCTAGGCCAGTAATACACGTCGGATTCGTCAAAATAATACATCAACTTCTCAGGGCTACATGCAGAAGATGCGGTAGAATACTCATACCACCGGAAGACATTGAAAAGTATAGGCGGCTACTGGAAAAGTATAAGGGTAGATGGCCCGAGCTAGCTAAGAGACTAACTGAAAAAATAATGAAAAGAGCTATTAAGACAACCGAGTGCCCTCACTGTCATGAAAAGCAATACAAGATCAGGCTAGAGAAGCCGACAACATTCTATGAAGAGCTGAAGGAGGGAAGCATGAGGTTAACTCCAATAGAAGTTAGGGCACGTCTAGAAAGAATTCCAGATGAAGACCTAATCCTATTAGGCCTAGACCCCAAGGTAGCTAGGCCAGAATGGATGGTTCTAACAGTATTGCCAGTTCCACCGGTAACTGTTCGACCATCAATAACTCTTGAATCTGGAGTACGTTCTGAAGATGACTTAACCCATAAGCTCGTCGACATAATACGGATTAATGAGAGGTTAAGGGAAAACATCGAGGCAGGAGCTCCCCAGCTCATAATTGAAGACCTCTGGGAGCTCCTGCAATACCATGTCACAACTTACTTTGACAATGAAGTTTCCGGCATCCCGCCTGCGAGGCACCGCTCAGGCAGGCCTCTGAGAACATTAACTCAAAGACTTAAGGGTAAGGAAGGCAGATTTAGAAGCAACCTGTCCGGTAAGCGAGTTGACTTCTCAGCTAGAACTGTTATTTCCCCAGACCCAAATTTGAGCATAAATGAGGTTGGAGTGCCAATTGAAGTAGCCAAGATATTGACAATACCTGAAAGAGTTACTGAATGGAATATTGAGGAAATGAGAGAGCTCGTAATGAGAGGACCATATAATCATCCGGGAGCAAACTACGTAATTAGACCTGATGGTAGGAGGATAGATTTAAGATATCCCAAAGACCTTAAGCTCATAGCAGATAGCTTAGCTCCAGGCTATATCGTTGAGAGACATATTAGGGATGGGGACATAGTTCTTTTCAACAGGCAGCCTTCACTCCATAGAATGTCAATAATGGCACATAAGGTTAGAGTTCTCCCATATAAGACGTTTAGATTAAACCTATGTGTTTGCCCACCATATAACGCGGATTTCGATGGCGATGAAATGAACTTGCATGTTCCCCAGAGCGAAGAGGCTAGAGCTGAAGCCAGAATATTAATGCTTGTTCAAGAACAAATACTTTCACCAAGATATGGTGGCCCCATAATGGGTGCAATTCAGGATTACATCACTGGAGCCTACCTGCTCACTAGGAAATCTACCTTACTAACTAAAGAGGAAGTTTGCAGGCTACTAATGGCAGCTGGATATAAAGGTCCTCTTCCACCACCCGCAATAAAATACCCCGAGGAGCTCTGGACTGGAAAGCAGCTTGTAAGCCTATTTCTACCAAAGGGCTTCAATTTCTCCTTAAAGGCAAACATATGTGCTAAATGCGAAAAGTGCTTAAAAGAGGACTGCCCATACGATGCCTATGTAGCGATTAGAAATGGATATCTAGTAGCAGGTGTCCTCGATAAAAAGGCTATTGGAGCCGGCCAACCCGAGAGCCTACTTCACTACATAGTTAAGGATTATGGAACTGATGCTGGAAGAAACTTCATAGACAACGTGTTCAAGATGTTCTTGGAGTACATAGACTATTGCGGATTTACAATGGGACTGCATGATGAAGACATACCGCTAGAGGCAAAGTACAGAATTAGAGAGGTCCTAGCTGAAGCTGAATCAAAAGTAGAGGAATTAATAAAGTCATTTAAGTCCGGAGAACTTGAACGTCTTCCAGGTAGAACGCTTGAAGAAACATTGGAAATGAGGATAATGGAAGTACTAGCCGATGCGAGAGATAAGGCTGGCAGTATAGCTGCTGAGTACCTTGGACTAGAAAACCATGCAGTAGTAATGGCTAAAACTGGTGCTAGAGGCAATATCCTCAACTTAACGCAGATGACTGCAGTAATCGGTCAACAATCAATAAGAGGGGAGCGAATAATGAGGGGGTATAGAAATAGGACTCTACCGCACTTCAAGCCAGGAGACATAGGTGCTGGTGCAAGGGGCTTCGTCTACTCATCTTATAAGGAGGGATTAAACCCCGTAGAATTCTTCTTCCATGCAATGGGCGGCAGAGAAGGGCTGGTCGATACAGCTGTTAGAACTTCCCAGAGCGGATACATGCAGAGGAGATTGATAAACGCTCTTCAAGACTTGAAAGTTGAATATGACGGTACCGTGAGAGCTCCTGGCGGTGTGATCGTGCAGTTTAAGTACGGTGAGGATGGTGTTGATCCTTCAAAGAGTGATCACGGAAAGGCAATAAACATTGAGCGAATAATTGAAAAGGTGGTTGCTAGGAGGGGGAGTGCATGACCACCTATTTGAAGAGAGATGAGGTAATGAAAAGAATAGAGGAATTAAGCAGTATATTACCTAAGTCGATAGTAGATGAGCTAAAGGAGAAGCTGAGCGGAATCAAAGTAACGAAAGAAGAGCTAGATGAGATCATCCAAGAAGTTATTAAGTCGTATAGAAGGGCTTTAGTTGAGCCAGGTGAAGCTGTAGGTGTTGTGGCCGCCCAGTCAATTGGCGAGCCGGGTACTCAGATGACCTTAAGAACATTCCACTATGCTGGAGTAAGAGAGTTCAACGTAACTCTAGGATTACCTCGCCTCATAGAAATAGTTGATGCCAGAAGAACTCCCTCAACACCAATGATGACAATCTACTTGGATAAGGAACACAGGTACAGTGAGGAGAAGGCAAAGGAAGTTGGAAGAAGAATTGAAACAACGTTAATTGAAAATGTGACTAGAAGCGTGGAATTAGACCTGCTAACTGGTTCCATAATACTTGAGCTAGACGATGAAGTAATGGAGGATAAGGGCATAACTATGGATCAAGTGGTGAAAACAATTAAAAAGCTGAAAACGGGAGACGTGATAATCGATGAAAAAACCAGAAGAGTAATAATTCAAACAGAAATAGCAGATATAGCCAAGCTTCAGAAATTACGAGATAGAATACTTAATTTAAAGTTGAAAGGAATAAAGGGCATAAAGCGTGTGGTTATAAGAAAGGAAAGAGGCGAGTATGTAATATACACAGAAGGCTCTAATCTAGCAGCGGTTCTCAAAGTCAAGGGAGTTGATCCAACGAGAACCACTACTAACAATATATATGAAATAGCTGAAGTACTGGGGATCGAGGCTGCTAGGAATGCTATTATCAGAGAGGCAATGAAAGTATTGGAGGAGCAGGGCTTAGATGTCGATATTAGGCATGTAATGCTGGTAGCCGACATGATGACCTTAACTGGCAGAATAAGGCAGATCGGTAGACATGGCGTTAGCGGAGAGAAACCCAGCGTCCTTGCGAGAGCTGCTTTCGAAGTGACTACAAAGCATCTCTTGGAAGCTAGTGCTCGTGGAGAAATAGATGAACTACTAGGTGTAACAGAGAACGTCATAATCGGTCAAGTAATTCCACTTGGCACGGGCTCAGTGCAGCTATTAATGAGGAGGGGAAGTAGTGGAGGAAAAACTTAATTTCCCTAGTGAACAGTTTAGCTTATTCGAAGCACTTAGCAATGGTATGCGCCGTACTGAAATCGCTATGCCCAATTAAAATGGAGTGGCCCCTCATGTCTGTTGACTTAGAACGAGAGCTTAAAATAGCTCTGAGAACTGGAAAGGTAGTACTTGGCTCAAAATCAGCTATTAAGTTCGCTAAGCTAGGTAAGGGTAGGCTTATAATAGTAGCCTCAAACTGCCCTGAAGATGTTAAAAGCGATATAATGTATTATGCCAAGCTATCTCGCATACCTGTATATGTTTATCGCGGAACTAGTTGGGATCTTGGAGTTCTATGCGGTAAGCCCTTCATGGTATCTGCATTAACAATAATTGATCCGGGTGATTCTGAGATTTTAATGTTGGTTGAGGAGAGGGAGGTGTAAACATACCCTCTATAAAATTGACAGCTGAGGAAATGCGGTACATTACCTTATTTGAAAGTTTAACAGGTGCAATTACTCAGGACTGCATAATTGACAATAAAATGAATAGACTGATTTTCATAGTTCGGCCGGGATACATGGGCTTAGCTATTGGTAAGGGAGGTTGCAATGTTAAAAGGCTTCAAAGAATGTTGGGAAAAACTATAGAAGTAGTGGAGTACGCCGAGAGACCTGAAGACTTTATAAGAAATAGCCTTTTGCCTGCTAGAGTTAGAGCAGTAAAGATTTCAAAAACTCCAAATGGTAAGAAAATTGCCTATGTAACCATAGATCCTCAAGACAAGGGGCTTGCAATAGGCAAAGAGGGAAGAAATATTGGTAGAGCCAGAATAATTGCGAAGAGATACTTTGACATTGATCACGTAGTGATAGTCTAGCGCTGTATTAATATTAAATTATTTAGTAGAGTTTAGAAAGGGTTAAGCAGTGCACTACGTATCTTCGAAAGCTAAGCTAAGAAACGTGATGCTGGAAGGCGAGTGCATAATCCTGGGCCCCTCAATAATAGGTGCTGGCTCTCTTATAGGTAATAATACGATAATAGGATACCCGGTAAGGCGAACATTAAAAGATTTAATTAAAACATCAATTGTTGATGTGAAGCATTATGATGAGGTTAGCAGCGGTGCCATAATTGGTGAAAACTGCATAATAAGGTCTGGAAGCGTGATCTATGAACGTGTTCAAATAGGTGATGAATTAGAGACTGGGCACAATGTTTTGATAAGGGAGAACACTAAGATTGGAAGGAATGTAAAGCTAGGTACAAACACGGTTATTGATGGTGAGGTGCTAATTGGAAGCAATGTCAATATTCAATCCTGCGTCTACATCCCCAGGGGGTGTGTCATAGAGGATGGTGTTTTCATTGGGCCAAGAGCCTGTTTAACGAACGATAAGTATCCGCCAAGTCGAAGATTGGTTGGAGTAGTAATTAAGAGAGGGGCAATTGTAGGTGCAAACTCAGTACTAATTTCTGGAATAACCGTGGGAGAAGAGGCGGTTATAGCTGCTGGTGCAGTTGTCACAAAGAATGTTCCTCCACGAACAGTTGTTGCTGGTGTGCCAGCCAGGGTAATTTGCAGTTTAAGCGAATATCTTGACAAGAAAGCTAAATGGGAATTAAGTTAATTATTAATTCAAGCTAATAGCAAATAGGCATTCTATCTCATTGGCTTCTGCTTTTTACCCTCTAATAATGCTTTAAGCGAGACACCATTTACTTTAATGACTTTGTATCTAACTCCCGGGAGATCTCCATAAGACCTACCCATTGGGCCGCCAATACCCTCAATTATCACTTCATCATGTTCATCCACGAAATTCAATGCACCGTCTCCGGGGAGAAATGCTGTGACCTGCTTACCATTCTTAATTAACTGTACTCGCACACATTTTCTAACTGCAGAGTTTGGTTGTCTGCTTTCTATTCCAACTTTCTCTATAACAATTCCTCTAGCCTGTGGGGCTCCCTCTAATGGATCTGCTTTAATATCTAGCATTAACATTCTCCGCTTATACTCTCTCTGACTCCATCTAAACTTCTTCCTTTTCATTCTAAGTTTCCTAGCCGCAAAGAGCCCTTTGGGCGATTTTGATCCAGGCATTCTTCCACCTCTTAGCTATCGAAGCTACCGCTATCTTCCAAATAAAATTTTCCTCGTAATAAAATAATAGGAAATTAGGTTTGCTAGATGTTTTCGCATCTCTTTAGTAGGTCTTCCCATACGGCGTCAACGTGCTCCTGAAGCTCCTTGATTATGTGCTTGTTCTCCGGCTTAAATAGGTGCCTAAATCTTCCTTGGGGTTTCAGAAATTCCTCAATTGGCTTCTTGAGCTTGGGGTTCTTGGCTATGGCGAGGCTTCTATCTGTCAATCTCCAATGACCGTTTTCGCATTCCCATAGCGGGAAGTAGCATGTATCAACTGCCAGTTTAGCGATTTTTATCGTTTGTTCTGGTGGCAGCCTCCAGCCTCTTGGGCATGGGGAGAATGTGTGCATAAATGCTGGTCCCTTAACCTCCATGCCCTTTCTGGCTTTTCTAATTAAATCTGCCCAGTGGGCTGGAGTAGCAGTTGCCACGTAGGGTATTTTATGGGCAACAGCTATATCGGCTATAGGTTTCTTATGCTCGGCTTTACCTGGTATGACTGTGCCTGCAGGTGTAGTAGTTGTTGCGGCTCCTCTTGGCGTTCCACCGCTTCTTTGAATTCCAGTGTTCATGTATGCTTCATTATCATAGAGCACATATAGGAAGTCATGTCCTCTCTCAAATGCTCCACTTAATGCTTGAATTCCGATGTCGTAGGTTCCTCCATCACCTGCAAATGCTATTATATCTACTTGGTCATGCTTATAGGCATTTCTCCTCTTCAAAGCTTTAATTGCAGATTCAATGCCTGATGCAACGGCTGCAGCGTTTTCAAATGCTACGTGTATCCATGGAACTTTCCATGATGTGTAGGGATAGATTGTTGTTGCGACTTCCAAGCAGCCGGTTGCATTAACCAGTATTACTGGCCCTCTTGAAGCGAGCAGCACTTGTCTCACAATTATGGATGCTCCGCATCCAGCACATAGTCGGTGTCCGGGAAGTAGAAGTTTAGGCTTTTTAGCCAATTCCCTTAAGTTTAAGCTTAAGCTCATTCTCTCACCCCAATAAACTTCACAATTCTCTCGACACGTCTAGTTTCCAGTATCTTTAGGAGGTCATCGTAAACTTGCTTAATTAAGCCGGGATGCATATCTCTTCCACCGAGTCCATAAACATAGTTGACTATTATTGGCCTATCCGCTTGATCATAAAATGCAGCTCTGGTTTCAAGAAATACTGGAGCACCAAAACCGCCGAAGGGTCCTGAGCGATCTAGTACTCCAATTACTTTTACGTGCTTTAGAGCTTCAATGATCTCTTCTGCGGGGAATGGCCTAAATGTTCTGAGCCTAACAACTCCCACTTTATATCCTTTCTCCCTTAACTTCTTGACTACACTTCTAACGGTTCCAGCAGTTGAGCCTAATACTATTGTTGCTACATCTGCATCTTCTACTCCATAGCAGTCTATAAATCCATCCCCATACTTGCGTCCGCTTATCTTATAGTATTCTTCATTAACCTGCTTTATCACTGGCCTTGCGTTTTTCATGGCTTCATGTTGTTGCATCTTGTGCTCGAAATAGTAGTCGTAGAGGTCTAGCGGGCCAAATGTCAATGGATTATCTGGATCAAGTATCATGGGCACTTTTCCAAGATATGGGACTTCTATTTCCACGGGCTTCCTATAACCAACAAATTGTCTGACAACTTCGTCTGGGAGTAGACTGACATTTTGGAGGGTATGGCTTAGAACGAATCCGTCAAGCATTACCATTACTGGTAGTTGAACTTTTGGGTGCTCCCCTATTCTAAATGCCTGTATAATTGTATCATAAACTTCCTGTGAGTCTTCACAGTAAATTTGGATCCATCCTGCATCTCTACATCCCATCGAGTCTCCGTGATCACAATGTATGCATATGGGTCCTGAAAGAGCTCTATTAACTATAGCCATTACTATTGGCAGTCTTAAGCTTGAAGCTATGTACACTATTTCCCACATTAAGGCTAAACCGTTAGCTGCCGTTGCAGTGAAAGCTCTTGCACCAACTGCTGCTGCACCGATGCAAGCGCTTAGCGCCGAGTGCTCTGACTCAACTGCTACAAACTCTGTTTTCACCTCTCCATTTGCAACGAATTCCGAGAATCTCTCCACTATTAAAGTCTGTGGAGTTATGGGGTAGGCTGCTACGAAGTCGACATTGCACTGCTTAACTGCCCATGCAACTGCTTCATCACCATTTAAGGCCATAACCCTCTGCTCAGTAGCCACTTAGCTCACCTCACTCCAATACCATTTTTATTGCTTTGACTGGGCATTCGTTTGCACATATTCCGCAGCCCTTGCAGTATTCGTAATTTATGTCTACACGCTCTCCGTTCCATTCTACTGCTCCATCCGGGCAATAAATCCAGCAGGTTAAGCATTTTACACACTTCTCTTGGTCAATTACCGGTCTAAAGGTTCTCCAGTCTCCAGTCTTAAATTCAGTTGACAGCTTCCAGCAAACACCTGCTATTGGAACCTCGCGCCAACTCTTTAACTCGCTCACACTCCATACCCCCTTGTTTCATTAAATGATTTCTCGACAACTTTTACGTTAAGCTCTCCAATTTTCCCTGGAAATCTTTCTTTCAAAACTTCAAAGATGCTATCTAACTTTACTAGGCCAGTGGCTTTCACTAATGCTCCAAGCATTGCAGTATTCGTTATTCCTCTCCCCAAAATTTCCACTGCTATATCTGTTGCACCCACTGTATACACTTTGTAGCCTTTACCTCTAATTCCGAGTTGATCAGCTAGCTCTTCAGGTTTCCCTCTGAAATTGGCTATTAAATATCCGCGTGGTTTGAGCCCTTCTAGAACTGGGACTGCTCTGAGTAAAGTGGGGTCTAAAACTACAACTGCATCTGGATTATATATGCCGCAGTGTATCTCTATTGGTTCATTGCTAACTCTGGTAAACGCCATTATTGGCGCCCCCATCCTTTCGGGCCCAAACGTTGGAAATGACTGAACATACTTGTTTTCCCTTAAAGCAGCCGCTGCTAATAGATTGCTAGCAGTCCAAGCGCCTTGCCCTCCCCTTCCATGCCATCTTACTTCAAACAAGATATTCCCCCTCCCCACTACTATATAACCGTGGTCTTGTAAGTTTAATTTAACCATTTCTTTAAGTTTTTCGATGCGAGCGAAACATTTATTGATACCCCTTAAATTCTATAGCTACAGCGATAATATTCGCGGTGATTGAAGTGAGTGAGCAGAGCATTGAAATTAGGCTCTTCGGCAAGTGGTCCTATGATGATGTTGAGGTGCGCGATCCAGGCCTTAAAAGGTATATTTGCTTAAAGCCTGTCTTTTTACCACATACTGGTGGTAGACACGAGCACAAGCACTTTGGTAAAGCGGAGGTGCCAATAGTTGAGAGATTGATAAATAAAATTATGAGGCCTGGAAAAAATATGGGTAAAAAGGCATTGGCAACCAACATTGTGAAGCATGCCTTCGAAATAATTCACTTGCGAACTGGTGAAAATCCAATACAAGTCCTTGTTAGAGCCCTCGAAAACGCTGCTCCAAGAGAGGAGACCACTAGAATAGTGTATGGCGGAATAGTCTATCATCAAGCAGTAGATATATCTCCTCTTAGGCGGCTTGATTTGGCTCTCCGCTTCATAACTGAGGGTGCAAGGAAAGCCTCCTTCAGTAACCCGAAGAGCATTGAGGAATGTTTAGCTGAAGAAATAATATTGGCTGCAAGAAACGATTCCAGGTCTTATGCCATCCAGAAAAAGGAGGAAATAGAGCGAATAGCTTTATCTTCACGATAAGGAGATCAATAAGTTTTTATGAGTAATACGCAAAAACCTTAAATAGCTGGTTTCAAGATTAGTTTCGCCGAAGTGGTTTCAGGGTGATCGTATGTCTGAGAAGCCTCACTTGAACTTGGTAGTTATAGGTCATGTAGATCACGGTAAGAGCACACTAATGGGACACCTACTATACTTAACTGGAAATGTTGACGAGAGAACTATGAGGTTACTAGAGGAGGAGTCTAAGAAGATAGGCAAGGAGTCATTTAAGTATGCTTGGATCATGGATAAGTTAAAGGAGGAAAGAGAGAGGGGCTTAACAATAGATTTATCATTCTGGAAATTCGAGACTCCAAAATACTACTTCACCATAATTGACGCACCAGGGCATAGAGACTTCGTTAAGAACATGATAACAGGTGCTTCCCAAGCAGATGCAGCAGTTCTCGTTGTATCCGCAAAGAAGGGTGAGTATGAAGCTGGCATGAGCGCTGCTGGTCAAACGAGGGAGCATGCCTTCTTGGCAAAAACTCTAGGCGTTAACCAAATAGTTGTCGCAATAAATAAAATGGATGATCCAACAGTTAACTGGAGTAAGGAAAGATATGAGGAAGTTAGACAGGGTGTTGCGAAGTACTTAAGGGCAATAGGATACAATGTAAGCAAGATACATTTCGTACCAGTGTCAGCGTGGTATGGTGATAACCTTGTTATTAAAAGTGAAAGGATGACGTGGTATGATGGACCAACCCTAGTCGAAGCATTAGACATGCTGGAACCACCACCTAGACCAGTTGATAAGCCTCTAAGAATACCAATCCAAGATGTCTACTCAATTACTGGTGTTGGAACAGTACCTGTCGGAAGAGTTGAAACTGGTGTTCTCAAAGTAGGCGATAAAGTAGTCTTCATGCCGCCGAATAAGGTTGGAGAAGTAAAGTCTATTGAAATGCATCATCAAAGAATTCCAAAGGCCATACCCGGAGACAATATAGGATTTAATGTTAGAGGTGTTGCGAGAACCGATATTAGAAGAGGTGATGTATGTGGCCATACAACTAATCCGCCAACAGTGGCAGAAGAGTTCGTAGGCAGAATATTCATATTGTATCACCCAACAGCCATAGCAGCCGGATACACACCTGTTATGCATGTTCACACTGCGACAGTAGCCGTTAAGTTTGTTGAATTAATTAAAAAGATAGATCCGAGAAGTGGAGCAACGATAGAGGAGAAGCCTACATACTTAAAACAGGGTGAAAGTGCACTAGTGAGATTTAAGCCCATAAGGCCTGTATGCATTGAAAAGTATGCTGACTTCCCTCAGCTCGGAAGATTTGCTATTAGAGATATGGGCAGAACAATTGCTGCAGGCATAGTTGTGGAGTTAAAGCCTGCCAAAGTAAGCTAAGTTCAATAGCTCAGCGAGGTGCAAGAGATGGTAAGAAAGGCCAGAATACGGTTGACGAGCACTGATGCAAAGAAACTAAACGAAGTATGTGAGCAAATAAAGAGAATTGCCCAGAAAACAGGAGTTAAAATGTCTGGCCCAATACCGCTGCCAACTAAGAGGCTCGTCATAGTGACAATGCGTTCTCCATGCGGTGAAGGAACAAAAACCTGGGATAGATTTGAAATGAGGATACATAAGAGGCTCATAGACATAGATGCTGATGAAAGAACAATGAGGCAAATAATGAGGATAAGAGTGCCCGATGATGTGAGAATAGAAATAGAATTAACCTAGGAACCACGTTTAAATTCAAAGCACTTAAACATTTTCTTCAATTTTTCAAAGCATTAATTATACCAATTCTATTTAGACTTAATCATTCACTTTTATAGTAGTATGCTATCCGCTATCAGCAATAAACTATTTAAGATTCGAATTTGGCGCCGGGGGTGGGATTCGAACCCACGCACCCCGTAATGGGGCACAGGCTCTCAAGGCCTGCGCCTTAACCTGAGCTTTAAGCTCATTTAGTCCACTCGGCCACCCCGGCTCACAAAATCTTAAATGCAATCAATTATATAATCTCTTTGCCAGCAAGGTGAAAGCAGAATAGGAGGATATATAGTGTATGCATAAGCCTGAATTCGAATTTCTTGATCACACAGCCGATGTTTATATTGCTGCATACGGCAAAGATCTCAAAGAGGCATTTGCTAATGCAGCCAAAGCAATGTTCCAAGTTATGACTGAAATTTCAACAATAGAGCCTAAAATTGAGAGGAAAATAAGAGTTGAGGGTTTCGATCTAGAATCGCTCCTCTGCTCTTGGTTAGAGGAACTACTATATATTTTCAATGTAGATCTTCTTGTTTTTTCAAAATTTGAAATTAAACGTCTTGAGAAAATAGAAGAAGAGAAATTCGTTCTTGAAGCTATAGCATATGGTGAGGAATTTGATCCATTAAAGCATCCAAGGAAGGTTGAGGTTAAAGCTGTAACATACTCTCTAATGGAGATAATTGATGAGCCAGGCAATTGTGTTGTTAAGTTTGTTCTTGACATATAGTTTTTGTTTAAGTGAACTCTAGGATAATTTGTTTCACTAGTAATTTGGGTCGTAGTCTTTTCCCATCTTTTTCAAGCCTAATTATCCCATATTTTTCAAGTATTTTTAGATCTCTATGAACATTGGTTACATCCCTCTTGACTCTCCTAGCTAAATTACTAATTGAATTTGCTCCTTTTCTTATTTCATCTATTAATTCAATCTTCTTTTCTGTTAAAATTTTGAGTAACTCTTTTATAGTTATATTCAATGCTTTCTTCTGTGTTATATCTACTTCTCCCTCTTCCTCATAAACCTTGTATGCGCGATGTATTTTCGCCCACCCAACATATAGGTGCCAGTATTCGCCTGTCCTTGCCCCCTTATTGAATTTTTCTTCAAATTCCTCAAATGTCATGCCAGTTTTCCTTTCCAGTTTCTTTTCGATTTTGAGTATGTCCTCGGGGTAAAGCCTTCTCACTATTTTAACTTTCATCAGAATCTTTATCACATCACTACCAAAAAGTTTTTTCTCTCTCACCTCTCTTTATTTAGGGGATTTAGTATGGTGAGAGTTCCACTTAAAAAGATAGGTACATATGTATGGGAAATTCCAAAGGGAACAAAGCCTGGAATGAGGGTTCCGGGAAGGATTTATGCTGATGAATACTTGCTGGAGAAAATGCAGCGTGACCTTACGTTAGAGCAGTGCGTAAACGTTGCGCATCTGCCTGGTATATACAAGTTCGCTATAGTTCTTCCGGATGGTCATCAGGGCTATGGTTTCCCGATAGGCGGTGTGGCTGCTATTGATGCTGAGGAAGGTGTCATTAGCCCCGGTGGTGTTGGATACGATATAAACTGTGGTGTTCGAATAATCAGGACGGATTTAGATAAGGAGGATGTAATTAAGGTCTTACCCGAGCTTCTCGATACAATATTTAGGTTGGTTCCCTCAGGTGTGGGGTCGACTGGGAAAATAAGGTTATCTCGCGGAGAGCTAGACGAAGTGCTAATTGATGGTGTTCACTGGGCAATTGAACAGGGCTATGGATGGGAGGAGGATTCTGAATTTTGTGAGGAGAGCGGTAGAATGGCTGCTGCCGATCCCGATAAAGTGTCTAGTAGAGCAAAGGATAGGGGGTCGAGGCAGCTTGGCACATTGGGTAGCGGTAATCACTTCCTAGAAATTCAATACGTTGATAAAATATATGATCCAGAAACTGCAAGGCGTTTTGGCATAACACATGAAGGTCAAGTAACCATAATGATCCATACAGGGTCTAGAGGCTTCGGTCATCAAGTATGCTCTGACTATCTGCATATAATGGAGCGCGCGGTCAGAAAGTATGGAATCAGGCTACCTGATAGGGAGCTAGTATGTGCCCCAGCAAAAAGCAGAGAAGCAGAAGATTACTTTGCAGCAATGTCCGCTGCATGCAATTTTGCATGGGCAAATAGGCAGTGTATAACTCATTGGACGAGGCAAGCTTTTGAGAGAGTATTTAGGCAATCAGCTGAATCGCTGGGCTTGAGATTAATATATGATGTAGCACATAACATCGCTAAGCTGGAGGAGCATAGAATAAATGGTGAAAAGAAGAAAGTATTTGTTCATCGCAAGGGCGCGACACGAGCATTTCCAAGAGGTCATCCAGAGATACCGGAGAAGTATAGAAGCGTTGGACAACCAGTATTGATACCTGGTTCCATGGGGACTGCCTCTTACATATTACTTGGCCAGCCCAAGGCTATGGAAATAAGCTTTGGTTCAACAGCTCATGGAGCTGGTAGATTACTAAGCAGAGCTGATGCCAAGAGACGTTTCGGGGCTTCTCAAATAAGAAGGCAATTAGAAGCCAGGGGTATTCTTATTAGAGCAGCAAGCATGCGTGTAATTACGGAGGAAGCTCCGCAGGCATATAAAGACATAGACCGTGTAGCACAGGTATCACATAAAGTTGGTATAGCCACTCTAGTGGCCAGAATGGTTCCCTTAGGCGTAACTAAAGGTTGAGCCTCAGCGCATGAAATGGTTCATCATGTTTCAGCACTCGGCAAATCAATCATCGGCATCTACAACTTAGGCTTTTTCTCTAATTTATGTTTCGCGAAACTTATTTCTAAATAATGTTTACCTATTAAATGCGATAGAAATGGTCTGGCCTCCTCCAAGAAGAGAGCCCTCATTAGCCATAGCTCTACCCGCAAGCTTGACCTCTGACCTTTCTCATTTAAGGGAAAAGACTGTTAAGGCTGGTATAATCGGTAGAGTAGCTGCAGTGTTTAGAGTTGATGAGATCCTAATCTACTTGGATAAGCATGGCGCTGAAGCTGAAGGAGAGCTTTTATGTCAATTATTGAGATATCTTGATACTCCGCAGTACTTGAGGAAAAGAATCTTTCCAATATCTCCCTTCCTAAAGTATGCTGGTCTTCTTCCGCCATTAAAGGCTCCGCACCATACCGTGGAATCCGAAATAGAAAGGATATCGAGAGAGCACTTCAGGGAAGGAGTTGTAGTCAAATCTGGTAGGAGAGGTTCTCTAGTGGATATTGGTCTCGGTAGCCTGTTTTTCCTTTCCAAATCGCTACCTGTAGGTCAAAGAATTACTGTTAGAGTGGTTAAGCGTAAGGGTAGTATAAAAGTTAGATTAGTCTCGAGAAATGATGTTAATGTCTATTGGGGGTATAAAGCTGTATTTACAGGAAAAGGATTGTTTGAAACCGTGAAAGACTGTGGTGCAGATGTTGTGATAGCTACCTCTAAATATGGAGTTCCAATATATGATGTGGCTTTAGATCTTTGCGAGAGGATGCGGAATTGCAACAAGGTGTTGGTACTTTTTGGCTCCCCTTATGAGGGGTTGTTTGAAATTGTTAAGCGAGAAAGAAGGCGTCTAGAAGAACTGGCGGATTTCATAGTAAATACGATTCCACTTCAGGGAACTGAAACTGTGAGGACTGAAGAGGCAGTTTTTGCCACTCTTTCTATCTTAAATGTACTGCCCAAATTAATTCGCTTCTTCAGCTAACTGCAAAATATATATTAGTGATTTCTTGTTATTTCTCCAGCAATCTGTAAGAGTAGTATTGGGGATGAACCATGGGTCACAGAAGAACGCATGCGCCCAGGAGAGGTTCATTAGCATTTAGACCGCGTGTTAGAGCTAAGAGTATAGTAGCTAGGATAAGATCTTGGCCTGAAATTGAGGGGCCTCCAAAACTCCTAGCATTTGCAGGCTATAAGGTTGGTATGACACATGTAGTAATGATAGAGGATTGGCCAAATGCTCCTCTTTATGGACGCGAGGTTATTCGCCCCGTAACTATAATTGAAACTCCTCCCCTATTTGTGTGCGCGATTAGAGCTTATGAGCGAACGTCATATGGGCTAAAAACGTTTTCTGAAGCATGGTGTGAAAATCCACCAAAAGACTTAGAGAGAGTTTTCACTGTACCTGAGAAATTTAATATGGATGATGGTATTTCTGAAATAGAGTCTTCATTAGATGGGGTTTCTGAGTTAAGGCTAATTGTGTGCTGCCAGCCCAGAAAAGCTGGAATACATAAGAAGAAGCCTGAGGTATTTGAAGTTAAAATCGGTGGAGGAAGTATCAAAGAGCAGTTCGAATATGCGAGAAAGCTTCTTGGTAATGAAATTTCTATAACCGATGTTTTCTCTGAGGGTCAATATGTTGATGTAATTGCGGTAACCAAGGGTAAAGGTTTCCAAGGAGTAATCAAAAGGCATGGTGTTAAAATTCTTCCAAGATGGCATAAACACCGCAAGGGACATCGCAGGATAGGTTCAATAGGTCCAGCACACCCAGGTGTAATGTGGACTATTCCAAGAGCTGGTCAGTTAGGTTTTCATCAGCGAACAGAGTACAATAAGAGGATACTAAAAATTGGGGGAAGTGGAGAAGAAATAAACCCAAGGGGAGGTTTTCCACATTATGGTATTATTAGAAGCCAATATGTGCTGCTTGAGGGCTCAGTGCCTGGTCCACCAAAACGCTTAATAAAAATGAGATATCCCATTAGACCTCCATCTAATGCTCCAACAACTAAGCCTAAGATAGTTTATATGTATGTCAGGTAATGGGGGCTTATGTGATGACTAAGATCACCCAATTATTTAGAGAGGTAAGCCGCAGGGTAAGTGTGTTTAATCTTAAAGGCAAGCCAATAGGAGAAATAGAGCTTCCCCGCGTCTTTAATACGCCCCTAAGGCCAGATATTATAAGGCGAGCCTTCATTTCCGCTTTCACAGCTAGAATTCAACCTCAAGGAAGAGACCCGCTTGCTGGCAAGAGAACTACTGCTGAGAGCTGGGGTGTTGGGTATGGTGTGGCTAGGATTCCTAGAGTTAAAGGTTCATGGTACCCGAAGGCAAGCAGAGGTGCTTTTGCTCCAATGACTGTTGGAGGTAGGCGTGCTCATCCACCCAGAGCTGATGAAGTTGTCTGGGAGAGAATAAATAAGAAGGAAAAGAGACTGGCAATAATGTCGGCAATAGCGGCTACAGCTGATCCTACGCTTGTTTCTGCAAGGGGTCATATAATAGACAAGGTGCCTCAAATACCTTTGATTGTGTCAGATGAATTAGAAAAGTTATCGAGGGCAGTACAAGTAAGAGAGCTTTTTAAAAATCTTGGGATATGGGATGATGTTGAGCGAGCAAAAAAGGGAAAGAAGATTAGGCCTGGTAAAGGTAAATTTAGAGGTAGACGGTATAAGAGAAGAAAAAGTGTTCTAATAGTTGTGAGTCGAGATGATGGAATCTATAGAGCTGCAAGAAACTTCCCTGGAGTTGATATAGTGAATGTTGATAATTTGAGCGTTTTACACTTGGCTCCTGGAGGCCATCCCGGGAGGCTTACCATTTGGACTAAATCTGCAATAGAAAAGCTTAAAGAGAAGTTTGGCTAGTGGAATGGCAGGTGCTTTCACATTATGATGAGTTTAGGAGAGGGGAAGTTAAGTGAAGCTCGATCCCTGGAGCATAATAATAAGACCTGTAATTTCGGAATCTGCAATAGAGAAAATAGAGAAGGAGAACAAGCTCACTTTTATAGTGAACATTAGGGCTAATAAGCATATGATAAAGTGGGCTGTTGAACAGCTATTTAATGTCAAAGTAGTCAAGGTAAATACTTTGATTACTCCTCGAGGCGAGAAAAAAGCCTATGTTAAGCTTTCACCAGAATATAAAGCTTCAGATATAGCTGTAAAGCTAGGAATATTGTAGGGGTTGTGGGTCATGGGTAAACGATTAATAGTTCAAAGGAGAGGACGAGGAGGTTCAGTTTTTAGGTCTCCATCATGGAAGCGAGTTGGAGATGTTAAATATTCTCCATTAACGGATGTAGAGTTAAAGTCCGTTATAAAAGGAAAAGTCGAGGCTCTACTTCATGATCCGGGAAGAGGCGCTCCAGTAGCCCTAGTGAAGTTTGAAAATGGTGTTAGGGAATTAATAGTTGCGCCTGAAGGATTGTCTGTTGGTCAAGTAATTGCGAAGGGTGTAGCTGCTTCCATTGATGTCGGAAACATTTTACCAATAGGGAAGATTCCTGAAGGTACTTTAATCTGCAACGTTGAAGCCAAGCCTGGAGATGGGGGGAAATTTGCACGTGCATCAGGCTCCTATGCTACGATAGTAGCTCAAGCACCTGACAAGACAATAATTCGTCTTCCATCAGGCAAGTTGAAGTCCCTCAACCCCAAGTGCAGAGCCACTATAGGAGTGGTGGCGGGAGGAGGGAGAACCGAGAAGCCTTTTGTTAAAGCTGGAACCAAGTATTATAGGGTAAAAGTTAAGGCTTGGAAGTGGCCAGTCGTAAGAGGAAAAGCTATGGTGGCAGCTAGCCATCCACATGGTGGTGGCCATCATCCTAAAGGCAGTCCGCCAGTTCCACGAACTGCCCCACCCGGACAAAAAGTAGGACATATAGCTGCAAGAAGAACTGGTAGAAAGAAGGGTACTCCGAGAAAAAGAAGATGAGTTAAGGTATTAGGTAGCCTCCATAAAATACGCTTTCATCCTCGGAATCTAACATGCTGAGACCACGAAGTTACTCATTTTAAGCGAAAACTAAATTTTACTCCTCACTACACCTATAATTAGCAGCGGGGGTGGCCGAGTCAGGTCAAAGGCGCAGCCCTGAGGAAGTTTTCAGAACGGCTGTGGCGTAGGCCTGCGTGGGTTCAAATCCCACCCCCCGCACCAAAACGTAAAATCCTTAATTTACGTAGGTTAACTTATGGAAGGCACGAATATTCCATATTAGTCTCAATATTCTTTAATTAAGTTCTCTAATGAATAGTATAGTCAAAGCAGTAAGTTTTTTACCAGATCATTGCTTTAATTTGATTTGGCTCTGGGTGATAGTATTGGGGGAAAGCTCTCCTAAATATCTTAAAGGTGCATTTTTCATGCAGGGAGATGAGGCGTGTGCTGAAGGTGCAATAGTTGCTGGATGTAGGCTTTTTGCTGGTTATCCTATTACTCCCTCGACCGAGATAGCCGAGCGTATGGCCAGGAGATTACCCGAGGTTGGTGGCATTTTCATTCAGATGGAAGATGAAATGGCTTCCATAGCTTTAATAATTGGAGCTTCATATGCCGGGGCCAAAGCAATGACTGCTACAAGTGGACCGGGCTTCAGCTTAATGCAAGAAAATATAGGATTGGCAGTAATGACTGAAGCTCCAATAGTTATAGTTAACGTCATGAGAGGAGGACCAAGCACTGGCCAGCCGACCAGAGCTAGCCAAGGTGATGTAATGCAAGCTAGGTGGGGATGCCATGGTGATCATGAGGTCATAGCATTATCTCCCTATTCAGTTCAAGAAATGTTTGATTTAACAATTGAAGCTTTCAATTTAGCTGAGCAATTTAGGGTTCCAGTAATATTGCTTTCAGATGAAATAATTGGTCATATGCGCGAGCGGGTAATATTGAAAGCTCCTGATGAAGTTAAGATAGTTAATCGCAAGAAGCCTCGGAAGCCTCCAAAGCTATATAGGCCATTTGAGCCTGACGATGACCTCGTACCTCCAATGGCATGTATTGGTGAGGGATATAGAATTCATGTAACTGGTTTGACGCATGGTTATGATGGCTTACCGAAATCTATTGACCCTAGAACCCATGAGATGCTAGTAAAGAGATTATGCGATAAAATAAAACTAAATATTGATAAAATTGTTAGAATGGATGAGTTTTTTATTGATGATGCGGAAGTTGTGCTTGTAACTTATGGTTCTCCGGCTAGATCTGCTATTAGAGCTGTAAAAATTGCGCGGTCAGATTATGGTCTAAAAGTTGGTCTTGTACGACTAATCACTGTATGGCCTTTTCCAGGCAATTACTTTAAAAGACTATCATTAAAAGTGAAGTCGTACATAGTGCTGGAGATGAATTATGGTCAAATAGTGCGAGAAGTTGAGAGATTTGCTTTAGGTAAGCCAGTGCATTTCGCACCCAAGCTGGGTGGCGATATTCATACTCCCGATGAAATACTAAGGGTGATAGAGGAGGTTTACGAAAATGTCAAGTAAGATTAGTCATCCATTAGATGATTTATTGCGCATTGAACGGCTTCCACATATCTGGTGTCCTGGTTGCGGTATTGGCATTGCACTCGCCAGCTTTCTAAGAGCGGTTAAGGAGTTAAATATAAGCATGGATAAAATTGCTTTTGTTTCAGGAATTGGATGCAGCGGAAGAGCTGCTGGATACGTACACTGTGATTCCTTCCATACAACTCATGGAAGAGCAATTCCTTTAGCCATGGGAATAAAGGTGGCTAGACCTGATATCCATGTAGTAGTTTTTAGTGGTGATGGTGATCTATTTGCAATTGGGGGCAATCACTTCATACATGCAGCTAGAAGAAATGTGGATTTGCTTGTTATATGTATAAATAATTTCAATTATGGAATGACTGGTGGACAAGTTGGTCCAACAACTCCATTCGGTTCCCTTACGACCACTTCTCCATATGGAAATATAGAGCATCCATTTAACCTTGTGCACTTGGCAGCTGCTGCAGGTGCAGTATATGTTGCTAGGTGGACAGTTGCTCATCCAATTCAATTATCACAATCAATCAAGAAGGGTTTAATGAAGAAAGGTTTTGCTTTCATAGAGGTCATTGCACCATGTATTACTCTCTATGCTCGATACAATAAGCTTGGCTCACCACCTGAAGTAATGGATTATTTGAAGAGAAACAGTATAGTTAGAAACTTCATAGATCCTTCTAAAGCTGAAATTAATGTTAAGGGGAGAATAATTGTCGGCGAATTTGTTGATGTGGAGAGACCGGAATTTATTACTGAGCTTTACAGGTTAATAGAAATTCGCGGAGGTCTTAAAGTTAAAAATCTCGTTGAACCACTTGAGTGAATTGTGGGGGAGCTAATTATGAAGCGGGAGGTCAGGATTTCGGGGTTGGGCGGACAGGGAATATTGTTGGCAGGTTATGTGTTGGGCAAGGCAGCATGCCTATTTGATAAAAAGAATGCTGTTCAAACAGAATCATATGGTCCTGAAGCTAGGGGGAGCAGAGCTAGGTCGGATATTATAATTTCAGATGAAGAAATAGATTACCCTTATGTAAGCAAGCCTGATGTTTTAATAGCTCTCTCTCAAGATGCATATAATTACTATAAGAATGAAGTTAAGAAAGGTGGAATAATAATTGTCGATGAGGACCTAGTAGATCTAATAGATATGCCAAAGCAAGTTAAAGTGTATAAAGTTCCAGCAACTAGAATTGCGTCAAGCCTTGGTAAAAGAATAGTTGCTAACATTGTGATGCTAGGTGCTTTTTCAGCTCTAACAGGTATAGTTAGCTTTGAGGCATTAAAAAAGTCAGTGCTGGATAGCGTTCCCAAGGGCACTGAAGAGCTTAATCTTAAAGCTTTAGAAGAGGGGTGGAACTACGGAAAAAGGCTCCTTCAGGGAGATGTGATATGAATGTGGCGACCCAAGATAATTGGTTTCCTATGTAATTGGTGTGGATATGCAGCTGCGGATTTAGCTGGCATCATGCGGCTCAAGTACCCCGCTAATATAAGAATCATTAGAGTGATGTGTACTGGGAGAGTAGATCCAATTCACATACTATCAGCTTTTCAACTAGGCGCTGACGGTGTAATGGTTATAGGTTGCCATCCCGGAGACTGCCACTACATGAATGGTAATTATAGAGCGGAGAGGAAAATCTACTTGTTAAAGAAATTAATGCAAGAACTAGGTTTAGAATCAGATAGAATAGAGTTTAGCTGGGCATCTGCTGGTGAAGGTATGCGTATTGTTAATTTAATTAAAAACTTTACAAAGCGTATAGAGTCTATGGGTCCAAGTCCAATAGGGAGGTCGTAAAGCATATGCGCAAGTTATCCATTGCAATTGAGCAACTAACGACGTGCGGTGGCTGTGAAAACTCAATATTAAATTTGGGGGATGAATTAATAGTTCTATTAGAGAAGAACCTTGAGATAGTTTATGCTCCTATACTCATGGATTCTAATAGACCTCAACACGTTGACATCGTAATTTTAAGTGGTGCTGTTAGAACTGAAGATGACCTTAAGAAAGTAAAGTATTGGAAAGGTAGATGTAATGTTGCTGTTGCCTTCGGTTCATGTGCTTGCTTTGGAGGCATACCTGGTCTTTCAAACTTATCTCCATCTAATCAATTGCTCGAGTCTTCATATATAAATCAGATTGGAACAATAAATCCGGCGGGCTCCCCACCTACCCTCAATTTACCTAAGCTAACTGACTTTATCAAGCCAGTCAGCGAATTAATAAATGTAGACTATGAGTTACCTGGTTGTCCTCCTCCTCCCGAACTAATAAGAGAGTTTTTCATCTCAATTGTGGAGGGAAGAGAGTTTAGATTGCCCAATAAAAGTGTGTGCGATGAATGTCCATTAAATACTGGAGAATCCAAGGAAATGAAGAGTGTTAAACGCTGGCCTTTCGGTGAAATTGATCGTAATAAATGCTTGCTTGAACAGGGCTTTATATGTCTTGGCCCTGTAACTCGAGGCGGCTGTAATGCTCAGTGCATAAGGGCTGGATACCCATGTAGGGGTTGCCTTGGACCGCTCGATAAGTCGATTGATGGTGCTGCCAAAATGATTAGTGTAATTGCCTCCTCATCCTCGCTTATAGATGTTTCAATTGAAGATTTGGGAGCAATACCTGACCTTGTGGGCCTATTTTACCGCTTTACATTGCCGATTTCAGCTATAAAGCCTTGGCTATGGAGGAAAAGGCATTGAAGCATCATATTACTATATGCCCCGTAACTAGGATTGAAGGTCATGCAAAAGTCACAATATTAATTGAAGAAAATGAAGTCAAGAATGCCCTATTTCAAGTACTAGAATTTAGGGCTTTTGAACACTTTATAAAAAATAGGCCCATAGAAGAGCTCCCAATACTTGTGACAAGAATCTGCGGATTGTGTTCAACAGCACATCATCTTGCCTCAATTAAAGCTGTAGACCATATATTCGGTTTAGAAATTCCGGATGAAGCTAGAAATCTAAGATTGATGTTGCATTTAGCAGGCATTATTCATAGTCATTTGCTTCACTTCTTCATTTTATATTTGCCAGACCTTATGCTGAGCGATGTTCCTCTACAGAAAAGGGGCTTTACCGAACTGCTAAGGCGTTATCCATCACTTATTAAGCAGGCACTCAAAGTAAGAATTTTCGCCCATAAAGTACTCGAGGCACTTGCTGGTTCATCTATTCATCCGACTGGTGCCGTGCCTGGTAGCTTTTCCAAGCCCCTTGAACATGAAGTTAGAATGGAGCTCTTAAGCTTATGCAATGAAGCACAAAGAACTTATTCTCAAATTTTAAACAGCATTCGACCTCATATTGAAAGATTTCTTAGTCAATCAGAATTAAATATTCCATCAAATTACCTTGCCCTATATGACGAAACGGACTTGGCGCTCTATGATTCCCCAACTATTAAAGCAATATCAAGTAATGGTAATGTAATAGATAGCTTCGACCCATGTAATTACCTTGAGCATATCAATGAACTTGTCGTAGAATGGAGCTATGCCAAAGCACCTTTTCTCACAAAGCTGGGTTATCCAGATGGTTTCTACAGAGTTGGGCCATTAGCTAGAATCAACATTGCAGAGAAAATAGATTCAGATTGGGCAGAAAGCTTGAAAGTTGAGTATGGTTTTAGAAGCGGTATCGTTATAAATTCAACTCGTCATTATAACTTGGCAAGATTAATTGAAATAGCATACTGCTTGGACAAGATATGCGAATTATTGAAGGATCCTTCAATTGAAAGGGAAAGCATTCTCAGAAGTGTTCCACGAAAACTGAAAATAGTTTCTAATGAAGGTATAGGTATAGTTGAAGCACCAAGAGGTACTTTAATTCATCACTATAGAGTAAATGATGAAGGCCTAGTAACCCATGCAAACATGATAGTTGCAACCGTGCAAAATACGCCCATAATTAGTCGAGACATAAGAATTTTAGTTACCAAAATTATAGAACGTGAAGGTGTAAATGAGGAGAAAATTTGGAGAGAAGTTACTGCTCTCGTCAGGGATTATGATCCCTGCCTATCATGTTCTGTCCATTCAATAGGTTCTCCACTAACCATAGAAATAGTGTTATCTAATACTAATTCGATAGTAAGGCTACCTAAAGACTTAAAGTGATGAAGTGCCTTATGCTCTTGGAAAGTTACCCTAAGGATCTAGTTAAATTACTGCTCCAATACTTCGATGAAAAGCGATTGAGCAGCATTATAGCCAGCCTAGGCCGACCCCCGAAGTATTATAGTTTTAGGGTTAATACGATGAAGATTTCTCCTGAACAGCTAATTCATGATTTGGGTCTCCGGGGCATATATGTGAAACAGCATAGCATGTTAGAAGAGGCAATGCTAATTAAAGTTGAGGGACCATTTGACATACCCGTTGTCCCCAAGAAAGTCGTCGTAGATAAATTTGCTGCAGAAAGCGTCATGCTAGGGGCGCAACTCTATGCTCCAGGTATAATTCGTGCCGAGAGGGTGAAACTTGGAGATAAAGTGACGATAGTTGATGAGTTTGGTAATCCCATAGCTTATGGCATGGCGGTGATGAGTGGCGATGACATGGTTAGGCTAAGAAGAGGTTTGGCCGTGAAAATCGAAGTATCTAGATACAAGTGTATTTCACTTAGAGAGCTTCCTGAGTACTTAAATGGGTTGATATATGAGCAAAGTATTCCTGCAATGCTAACGAGCTTAATAGTTGCTCCCCGTCCTGGAGAAGTAATAGTGGATATGTGTGCGGCCCCCGGCGGAAAGACCACGCACTTAGCCCAGCTAATGGGTAATACTGGTAGAATATATGCCTTTGACAATTCAAGGTCTAGGATACGTAAATTGCTGGAAAACATCAAAAGATTGGGGGCTAAAAACATCGTCGTTATGCTAAGTGATTCTCGCTATATACATAGAGACTTTCCAGCGCTAAAGGCTGATAGAGTTCTAATAGATCCTCCATGCTCAGCTCTTGGAGTAAGACCAAAAATTTTTGAATCCAAGAGCTCCCTTGACGTAATTTCATGTTCAAACTACCAGTTGCAATTCTTTGAAGCCGCTGTTAATGTGATTAAACCTGGTGGTGTAATTGTTTACTCTACCTGTACTTTTACAGCTGAAGAAAATGAGTTATTAGTGGAGAAGGTGCTGGAGAGATATCCTCTTGAGCTGGATGAGCAACCAATACGTATCGGTGCACCAGGCCTCTCACTCATTCCTCAGAACAATTTTTTGCAGAGATTCTACCCCGACATACATGATTCACCAGGGTATTTTATTGCTCGATTTGTTAGGCTTTAGGTTTTCTTTTTAATTTGCTTCCGCATATCCTGCATTCATCAATGTTCTCTACGCCATATGTAGCGCCACATGAAGGGCAATATCTTATCCAAATAATTTTCTTGCTTATACCCTTCATCATTACTGACCGTGTTTCTATTTGAAGATGGTTTGCAACATTTTGGATAGAATAATCATCAGTTAGTATTACGACTTTCATACCTTTTCTAACGCATTCGAGTGCTATTGCCAATGTTTCTATATCTGCTTCAGATAAATAATGTAGATCTCCAGTTTCTAATGCGGCTTTCTTCACCTCCTCTATGAATTCATATTTCGCTGTCTTTACTGTTAGCTTTCCAATTTCTACTGCTCTTTGAATTTTTGCTTTGGAATTATAATCTTTTATTTCTTCAGCTGCTTTACTACTGATGAAATGCCTTAGCATGGTCGATGAAGGGTCATAGCCATTAATTATGGCTGATGAATCTAGCACTACAATTCGATTGCCCTTATACATCTTTAATCATCCTCTCTCTTAGCCTTTTGTAAAAACTCTTGCCGAATCTAATAAAGTAGCTCTTGTTTCCGCTTTTCTCAATAGTTACTACTGACCCAATTGAGGCTTTTCTTCTAACTTGACCATCAGCGACTACTAGAGCATTTGAACCGTCCTCAGCAATTAATATGCTTAATCTAGCCGTTGAAGGTATTACCAGTGGTCTTTGATAGATCTTGAGCGGGCAGAGCAATACTATAACGAATACATCGAGTTCAGGGTCTATTATAGGGCCGCCAGCTGACAGCGCATATGCTGTTGAACCGGTTTTGGTGGCAATTATTAGTCCATCTGCTCGACCAGAGAAAATAGTTTCATCATTTTTCTTCACAATCAAGTTTAAAACTTTAACTGGCTCCTCGGTTATTATCGTTATCTCATTTAATGCGTCTCCCATCTCTTCTCCATTAATAACAGCTTTTATTCTACTGCACTGCTCTACGGTATATGCATTCTTCATTAGTAGGTCGATAGCTTCATTTAAGCCGTCAACATCCACTTCTGATAAAAAGCCTAGAGTTCCTGCATTTACTGCTAGTATGGGAGTTTTTAACTTACTTAGAAGTCTAGCTGTTCTAAGAACTGTTCCATCTCCGCCAATGACAATCACTAAATCTACATCCATTTTCTCAATGCTCCGAGCCTCTCCTTTCCAGCCTATTTCTTCCGCGAGTTTCTCTTCGAGAATTGGTTTTACATTTCTCTCTAGAAGGCTATATGTTATTTTCTTAGCAGCTCTTATCGCTTCACTTGAGTCAAGTCTGGCAATTATACCCACTATATTCAGTTTCATTTTGTCACCATTTTATTATTGAAATTCCTTCTCCACTGTCAGCTAAATACTTTTAAGGATATTTTAAATTATTGATGTATAGGTGTTGAGCTTGAAGAGGCCTGCAGAAGCTGGAAGCCTAAAGCCTGGCTCTTTCATAATAATTGACGGAGAGCCTTGCAAGATTGTTAGCTCAGAGAAATCGAAGCCAGGAAAGCATGGCTCAGCTAAAGTTCGAATAGTTGCGCTAGGAATATTTGATGGCGTAAAGAGAACCTTCGTTGGGCCAGCAGATGCACAAGTTGAAGTTCCAGTTATAGAAAAGAGAACTGGACAAATAATATCGATTTCACCTCATGGAGTTCAAATAATGGATATGGAGACGTATGAAACATTTGAAATACCTCAACCAACCGAAGAAGACATAAAGTCAAAGCTATCACCGGGGGTTGAAGTAGAGTACTGGAAAATCATGGAAAGAGTTAAGATAATGAGAGTTAAGGGATAAGCACGTATCATTGCAATCTTATTAAGGCAATAACTGCTCTTCATCGCATGCCCCACTGTTTATAGCAGTAAAAGAGCTTTTCGGTTATCATGTTGAAAATATATCGGTGAGCTTAATGTTGGGTCAAAGTGTTTTAATAAAAAAATGCAAATGGATAATAACCCAAGATAAAGAAAGAAAGATACTTAAAAATAAGTCTATTTATATAGAGAATGGTTTAATAACTGAAATTTCTGAAAAAATATCTGTTGAAGCTGATTATATTATAAATGGGGAAAACAAAATCTGCATTCCTGGCCTTATAAATTTACACACGCATTCTCCAATGTCTCTGCTTAGAGGTTATGCTGATGACATGCCGTTGATGGAGTGGCTAGAAAAGAAGATTTGGCCAATTGAGAGGAAATTAACACCCAAACTCTGCTATCTTGGTGCTCTGCTATCATGTCTTGAAATGATTAGGACCGGAACGACATTTTTTGTTGATATGTATTGGCATCCATTGGAGATAGCTAAAGCAGCAAATCAAGTCGGCTTAAAAGCCCTTATCATGATAGGTGTTTTAGATAATTTTAATTCTGATTTAAGAGAAAAATCTCTTAAAGAGATCAGACATTTTCTTTCAGCAATTAAGCAATATTACCCAAACATACGTGGTGGTATAGGTACTCATGCTCCATATACATGCTCCCCTGAACTATTGCTATCATGTAAGGAGCTAGCCCTTAAGGAAAACATCCCAATACAAATTCACTTAGCAGAAACTAGAAGAGAACAGGTGGAGTTTGAGAAGAAATATGGTAGGCGGGAAGTTGAATACTTAGCTAGCATGGGCTTCTTATCGCGCGATGTAAAATTAATGGCTGTCCACTGTGTATGGCTTTCTAAAAATGAAATTAGTCTGCTTAGAGAGTATGATGTTAGTGTTGTCCATTGCCCCATATCCAATATGAAGTTGGCTGTCGGTGGAGTGATGCCATTAATTGAGATGTTAAGAGCAGGGATTAAAGTAGGGTTGGGAACTGATGGTCCCGCTAGCAATAACTCCCTAGACATGTTCCAGACAATGAAATTTTGTGCTTTAATACATAAACACCATAGATGGGATCCTACAGTAGCAAATGCACAACTAGTGCTAGACTTTGCAACAATTAATGGGGCGAGGATTTTAGGTTTCAATAATGTTCTCGGTCAAATATGTGAAGGTGGGTCTGCGGACATCGTATTACTTAATGCGAACTCCATAAACTTACAACCAGTACATTCATCATCAACTATTATTTCGCATCTAGTGTATTCTGCATGTGGATACAATGTTTCTGATGTTATAGTCAATGGAAGGCCTCTTCTTTTAAACGGATCTTTCACGAATGTGAATGCAGATAATATTATCAACTATATAAGCCATGAACTGGAAAAGCTATTTACATGAGGTGAAAGTGAAATTAAACTGCTATTAATCTATGCTTGATTGCCGTGTTTTTTATGCATTGCAATTTTCTTAATAATTAGAGCCCCCGAGTATCTGTACCACACAATTTCATAGTCTACTATCTCCAGTTTTTTATGAAAAAGCGGGCAATCATATACGAATGTCTCAAATTCTCCTCCCTCACCACAGGGATGTATTTTATACTTCCTATGCAGCTCCTTAAGCTCTGCAACAGTTCTTTTATTTAGCTCCTTACCGAGCCACTCCTTTGTAAACCCATATGCTGAAGCGCTTACTACTATTACCCTAAAATTTGAGTTGATGATCTCATTGAGTAGCATTAAGGGATCCTTTTGCCATAAAGGTGCTATTAGCTTCAAATTTAGGTCCTCGCAAAGCATGTCTAAGCGGTTTTTCTGATAATCAGAGGCTATGACCCCTGAGATTAGGCCTTCAATTTCCTCTTTCTTCTTCAGCTCGGATAGTACTTCAACTATTTCCTTCATTTCATCCCTTGATGATACTTCAACCTGAAGCTGTTTTATTCCCATGGCGTCTGCTTGGACTTTTGTCCACTTAATTGTCGGATAATGCCACATGAAAGATTCGTATTCTCGCTTCGGTATTGCTGTTATTAGATATCTAATTTCCCATCCCTGGTTAACTGCATAGTATATTGCATATGTTGAATCTTTTCCGCCACTGAATAGAGCTGCAAGTCTCATCTATTTCACCGTTAGCAATTACCTGTCCACAACTAAGTTGCGCCAACATATCTTAATTGAAATTGAATAGGTAAAATTAATTTTCATCCTTGCCTTAAGTCATCTGAGTATAGTGGAGGATTTCTTGATGGTACTTGAAAGTCTCGGCTCGGCGATGAGAAATGCATTGAGGAAAGTAATGCGTGCTCCAATAGTTGATGAAAGAGTTGTTAGGGAGTTGATTAGGGACGTACAAAGAGCTCTTCTTCAAGCCGATGTAAACGTTAAGCTGGTCTTCCAATTATCGAGAAGAATAGAAGAGCGCTTCATTAAGGAAACTCTCCCTCCAGGCATTTCAAGGAGAGAGTTGCTGATTAAAATCGTCTATGATGAGCTAGTCAACTTGCTTGGTGGAGAAAGTGCACCTAAAGTAATGCCAAGTGGAAAGAGACCTTACATTATAATGTTAGTTGGAATTCAAGGTTCCGGTAAGACGACATCCGCTGCCAAGCTAGCTCTCTTTTATAAGAAGCGGGGATTGAGAGTTGCACTAGTCTGTGCCGATAACTACAGGCCTGGAGCATTGGCCCAATTAAAGCAGTTAGGTGAACAAATTGGGGTGCCAGTATATGGAGAGGAGCATTCAAGCAGTGCCATTGAGCTGGCTATTAGAGGAGTAAAGAAATTCAGATCTGAGGGACTTGATGTAATAATAATTGACACTGCTGGTAGGCATAAGGAAGAAAAAGAGTTAATTGAGGAAATGAAGTTGATGGCCTCAGCTATTAAGCCAAACGAGATAATGCTTGTTATAGATGGAACAATTGGTCAGCAAGCAATGATTCAAGCCAAAGCATTTCATGAAGCTACAAGTATAGGGTCAATATTTGTAACTAAGCTCGATGGTTCTGCTAGAGGGGGTGGTGCATTATCCGCTGTTGCAGCAACAGGTGCACCTATAAAATTCATAGGTGTAGGGGAGAAAGTTGATGAAATAGAAGTGTTTAATCCCGCACGCTTTGTTAGTAGGCTACTTGGTATGGGTGATTTGGAATCCTTAGTTGAAAAAGTAAAGGCTGCACAAGCAACGCTTTCAATGGATATAGCTCAGAAATTTCTTTCCGGTAGGTTTACGCTAAGAGATTTACTTGAACAATTAAAGGCCATTAGGAGGATGGGTCCATTAAGCAAACTTCTCAAATTACTTCCAGGATTTAGCTACATGATGCCTGAAGGTTTTGAGGAGTTTTCTGAAGAAAAGCTAAAGAAGTTCATTGCAATAATGCAGTCCATGACCGGAGAGGAGCTAGAAAAACCCGAAATAATAGATCGATCTAGGATGAGGAGAATAGCCATTGGCTCTGGAACTACTATAAAGGATGTTAGGGAGTTACTTGAACAGTACAGGTTAATGAGAAAGTTGATTAAGCAGTTCAAGAGGCGCGCAAGATATTTCAGACATTTTAAGGGCGGAATCTGGGGGGACTTTAATTAGGGAGTTTATAGTTAAGTTTCAAGCAACAGCAAGAGAGGCTTTAGCTAGCTTTTTTCATGTTGTTTCAAGTTGTATAGTATCTGCTCTTCTCATATCACATGGCATAAGATTAAATTCTAGGCTCACAATTCTCTTTTCCGATAACATATTCCTTAGGTTTGAACCTCGAAGATTAAAATATATAAGACCTGATGAGCAATCCAATTTTGGCGTAATTAGGAAGGTCATTAGGAGGCTTTCTCTTAAAAATACTCGAAAAACTATGGAGCTCTCTCCTGGAATTTTTGCTGGTAAGGCTTCGATTGATACTCTAGTTAAGGGTGGTTTTAAAATGTTCTATCATGGTAGTAAAGGAGCTAGATTGAGCGATATAAGATTACCAAGAAGTTTTCGCTTCTTCCTTGGCTATCCATCTTTAAGCGAGCAAGATGCGAGCATTCTATCAAAGTTTGGGGCTATGGCTGTTAGGGTAAGTAAAGCATATCGAAGTCCTCAATACTTAATAGTTATTATTCATAACTACTGCGACAGGCTACAGCTCGATTAGTCAATGAGGTGTAAAGCGATGAGTCTAACGGACGTTGCTTTCAAAGTGTTAAAGAAGTACCCTCTCTGTGATAATTGTTTGGGTAGGCAATTTGCCTTATTGCTTAAAGGACTGAGCAATAGTCAAAGAGGTTTTTGTATTAAGCTCCTGCTGGCAATGGAGGCTCATCGCTTAATAAGAATTGGAGAGCAAGAGAGGGGCGTGGATATTTTAAGAGTTCTTTATAGCAATGGTTTTTTCAAGTATGCTAAAGATGTGCTTACTGACTTAGGCATTAAAGTAGATGAGCTTCATACTAAATCATGTTTCCTCTGTGGTGGCATTTTCAGCGAATTAGATGAGCTAGCTGACATGGTTGTGAAAGCAGTTTCTGAATACGAATTTTCAACATTTCTTATTGGTTCACATGTTCCCCCTCTCCTTGTGGAGAGAGAGGACACAATAAGGTCGGAATTTAACTTAGAATTTGGTGAATCTTTGAAGTCTGAATTTAATAGGGAGCTTGGTAAGAAAGTTCAGTCATTAACGGGCAAGGTGGTTGATTTCTTCTCGCCAGATTTAGTTATTATAGTTGATCTTGAAAGCCGAGAGGTGAAGGTAAAGTCGTCGCCTCTATTCATTTATGGCAGATATAGGAAGCTAGTTCGGGGCATTCCCCAATGTAAATGGATATGTAGTAGCTGCGGTGGAGTTGGATGTGAGAAATGCGGTTATACAGGGAAAAAGTATCCTATTTCAATTGAAGAAATAGTGGCTGGCCCTTCTCTTGAACTTACATTGGGGAAGTCGGCAGTGTTTCATGGAGCTGGGCGAGAAGATATTGATGCTCGAATGCTTGGTCGCGGTAGGCCCTTTATAATTGAAATAAAGGAGCCGAAAAAGCGCTTTATAGATCTGAAAAAACTAGAGCAGCGGATAAATGAGGTTGGTCAGGGGAAGGTTGAGGTTTTAGACCTGAGATTTGCGACTAGATCTGAAATTAGAAAGTTGAAGATGATGGCCCAAATAGTGGAAAAAACCTATAGAGTTCTGGTAAAATTGGAAAGCGAGGTTTCTGAAGAGAGGCTAAAAAAGCTTGAAGAATTCTTTCGTAATAGGGAGATACGGCAAAGAACACCTTTAAGAGTACTATATAGACGGGCCGATAGAGTTAGAATAAAGAAAGTTTATGAACTTAAAGTTAAGCGCTTGAAACCGAATTTGGTGGAGATGATAATTAGATGTCAAGGTGGTCTTTACGTTAAGGAGCTAATAAATGGAGATAAAGGTAGAACTAGACCTAACGTAGCAGACTTTCTTGGTACGGGAGCTGAATGTGTGGAGTTGGATGTTCTGGATGTGGCAGGATGAGTTGATAGTGGGAAGTATTTATTAGTTTGACTTCGCAATACCTTTAGCAGTAAGCTGGGTTACCCAATACACGGGGTGAAAAATTGGTAAAACACTCTCATGGATACCGAAGTAGAACTAGAAAACTGTTGCGGAAAAGTCCCAGGAAACGCGGCTTATTTCCTTTAAGTAGAATACTTTATCAGTATAGCATTGGAGAAAAGGTAGTCATAATTATTGACCCCAGTGTCCACAGGGGTATGCCCCATAGACGATACCACGGAAAAGTGGGTGTAGTGATGGGTAAAAGAGGGAGAGCATATATCATTGAAACCTATCTAGGTAATAAAAAGAAGACTTTAATAGTGAGACCCGAGCATCTACGTCCCTTACCCGTAAGACCCAGTACATCTATATCTTAATCATGGAGGTCATGCTTTGCCGAAAAAGATTCTTGATAGGCGAGAAGTCACCATAGCTTTTGTAAAGCATTTCCTCGAGGAGAGGAGTAAGCAAGGAGAGCTATCACCAATGCAGAGGGTTGCATTGGACTATGCATCTAAGCTGGTAAAGATAGGTGAAGATCAAGCTGAAGAACTAGTTAATGAGTTAATGGAGAAGTTCAAACTTTCAAGGTTTACGGCAGTACAAATAGCTAATATTCTACCCAACAGTATCGAGGAACTTAAACCTCTTCTAATAGTTGAGGGTAGGATCTTTTTGACATCGGACCTTGAAAAAATGATTTCTCTAATTAAGGAGTATGGTTCAAAACGGGAGAATATGAATTAAATTTGGAGGTTTATAGTTGAGAAGCTCTCTCTTCGTCAGAAAGCTAAGAAACAGGGAGTTCTATGAGGATTATGCATATGTTCTTGATTTTTTACCGCATGGACATCCACTTGAATCAACTCCACTCTTTAAGCGTGAACCAATAGCTCAAGTCATTGGTGAGTCATACTTCACATTATTGGAAGTTGTTCCAAAGCCCGGGGTATTTTTATCTCCAGGTGAAAAGGTCTTTATAGGTAGAGGGGAAAGAGATAAAATAGCTCGCGTTAGAAGACGAATAACCTATGATGATTTAACTGTTTCAGCTAAAGATGAACTGCCATCGGTTATTGAAGTCATCGTTATATCAAATGAAAAGAAATTTGTTGACTTTTTCAATAGAGCAGGAGCAATAACAACTAGGCTTCATGCTCTACAACTTCTTCCTGGTATAGGAAGAAAGTTGCTGTGGGTAATATTAGAGGAAAGAAAAAAGAGACCATTCGAGAGCTTTGAAGATATAAGGAAGAGAACTAAAATTCCCGACCCCAAAAAGCTCATAGTTAAGCGGGTAATCATGGAACTTGCTGGTGAAGACAAGTACAAGCTTTTTGTTAAATGATCATGTTTGTACCCTATATGTTCAATTTGAGGAAATTAAGTTTATTACATGAAACTAAGCAAATACTGAAGATGTTTAACATAAAGCCTAAGAAATCTCTTGGTCAAAATTTTGTTGTTTCAAGTGCTTTGATAAGAGATTTAATTAAATTTTCTTCTCTCTCTAATAAGGACTTAGTATTGGAGATTGGTGCTGGCATAGGTACTTTGACTATTGAATTAGCAAGAATGGCTAGAAAGGTCATTGCAGTAGAAATAGATAAAAAGTTAATTGAAGTTTTAAAATGGCGTTTAAAAGAGTTTGAGAATGTTGAAATAATTCACGGAGACATACTGGCCATGAAGCTTCCAGAGGTGGACAAAGTGGTTTCTAATCTGCCCTTCAACATATCCTCACCTGTAACGTTCAAATTAATTGAAGAGGCTAGCTTCCGTTTTGCAGTCTTAACTTATCAAAAAGAGTTTGCTGAGAGAATGGTTGCTCAGCCGGGTTCTCCTAATTATGGAAGATTAACTGTGGCTTTGAACTTGCTTGCTGAAATTGAGCTATTAAAATATGTTTCAAGAAGATGTTTTTATCCTGAACCTGACGTTGATGTTGCTATTGTTAGGCTTGTTCCAAAGAGAAAGCACTTAAGTAAAGTTGAAGTTCTTATGCTAGATCTTGTGAAATGGTTGTTTACTCAAAGAAACAGAAAACTGCGAAAGCCTCTGACACGATATCTTATGGAAAAACTCGGTTTCAAGAACTCTCTCTGCAAACAAGTACTTGCTAGAGTTCCGTATCTGGAGAGGAGAATAAGAAATTTATCTCCTAAAGAATTTTTAGAGGTTGCTAAAATAATTGTCGAGGAGGGAATGCTAAATTAGGAAATTGAAGATTATGGGAATGGATATTATCGTGTTTGATGGTGTTTACATACCTTCAGATGACTCCTTGTTACTTGCCGAGTATATACTTAGGGAAAATCGAAAATTTAATATGGCTCTAGATGTTGGTTGCGGGTGCGGCTTCTTAACCTTGTTACTAGCTAACAAGGCTAATTATGTGCTAGCAGTGGATTTAAATCCCATGGCGGTTGCAAATACTAAGGTAAATGCGCATTTGCACGGCTTACTCGATAGAGTTGATGTGCTTTGTGCTGATTTACTTTACGCGATAAGATCGGGTAAATTTTTCGACTTAATAGTATTTAACCCGCCCTATGTTCCCGAAAATGAGCTTGATATGCTGATTCCTTTCTGGGAACGAATTTCTTGGTGCGGCGGTCATGATGGTAGGCAAGTTATAGATAGGTTTCTTTCTGTGATCAGTGAATACGTTAGGGCCGGAAGCATGGTTCTAATGGTGCAATCGGATATTTCAAATTTCTATGTCACAGTTAATAAGCTTAAGGCATTAGGTTTCAAGGTAGAAATTATTAATAGAAAGAAGTTCTTCTTCGAGGAACTATGTGTAGTGAGAGCAGTTAAGAGGCGATTAGGTTGTTAAACTTATATGTTGTTTTAGTTGAACCGGAACAGGCCGGAAACATAGGGTTTGTTGCTAGAGTTATGAAGAATTTTGGTTTCAAGAACTTGGTGTTAGTTAATCCGAGAACACGCCCTGATGCTATTGAAGCAAAAATTTTTGCTTCACATGCGGTTGATGTACTTGAAAGCGCATTAGTAGTAGACTCGCTTTCATCATTATCCTCTAAGCTAGACTTTATGATTGGTACTACAAGTAAGGTGGGTGGAGATTACAATGTTCTGAGGGTTCCTATAACTCCAAGAGAGTTAGCACATGTTCTGGCTGAAGTAAGTGGTAATGTTGGCATAGTTTTTGGAAGGGAGAGTTATGGGTTAACAAATGATGAACTTAGATTATGCGATTTGATAGTAACTATACCTGCAAGTAATGAGTACCCAGTTTTAAATGTTTCTCATGCAGTAGCAATAATTCTCTATGAAATATATACTTTCCTTGAAAAACCTTCTTTTAAAGGTTTTAGAGAAGCATCTGTAGTTGAGAAAACTGTTTTAGTAAAGTACTTTAATGATTTTGTGAATTTGCTTGAGTATGATCCATATAAGAAGGAAATAGTCATTACAGTATTCAAACATATTATTGGAAGAGCCTTCATATCGGGTAGGGAGGCTCATACATTAATTGGTGCTTTCAGAAAAGCTGTTGAGCTCTTGAGTTCTTCTAATGAGTAGCTTTGTTACCTCAAGTCTCCCCTTAATTGGATATTCTTCAACTATAAATGCTCTGGCACCTGTTGGTAATTTCATTTTAAGTATTTCTTTTAATAATTCTATTGAAGTTTCAATTCTATATTTCTTAGTATTAATTTCTATCATATCATTTGGTATATTTAGTTTTTTCTTTATTTTATTTATTAATTTATCTAAATTTCCATTCCATTCTATAACCCCTTTTAATAGTAATCCATCATCTGTTACTTTTTCATATTTTTTGGCTATTTTCTTGGCTATTCTCTTTATCCTATTTCTAAATTGAACTGAATCTTTCAATTTACTGGGGCAATAATGCACATTTAGGTTTGTTCTATCAGCTGCCCACCTAATTATCTTTAATGCTTCCTCCTCGCTTCCCTCGACGGCAGCTAAACTTTCTTTTTTCAGTCTAAATCCCCTAATTCTTAAGTTTAGTGAATTAGATGGAGTGAATTCGAGTTCATTTAAATTAACAAAATCTACCTGAAGCTTTTCTGCAAGTCTCAGCTTTCTTTTTAATATGTTGATTTCTCCTGGAATTACTGGAATTTCTATTCCCACGAAGAGTCCAGCCTTTTTGGCAATTGCCACTTTTGCCCAATCCTCTTCTCGCGTCGGGTGTATTCTTAATTCATCAAGACCTGATTTTTTCAGTTTTAATGCATTATTTAGTGTTAGTAGTATTGCATTTGTGTATAAGTGTATGTGATGTTCATATCCAAAGTGTTCTTTTAATCTTTTGATTGCCTCTAATGTCCTGTCTAATACCATTAATGGGTCTCCTCCAGTAATTCCAGTTCCATTGGCATTCATGAGCTCGGCTTCTTTAATGGCTTCCTTAATGCTTTTTATCCTTACTTCATTGGCATACATTACATCTACATTTTTCCTATCCTCGCTTAGTGGACAATAAAAGCACTTGGCGCCGCATAATCCTGTGATAAATAAGACTAGTTTTTCACCTTTCATGCATAGTTCGCATCCCCTGCTGAGTTCACCAACAACTATTGAATTGCCTATTGTTTCCCAGATTTTGCGTTTCATGACTAACATAATATTGCGTTTCTAGCTCAATAGAATTTCGGATAAAAGAGCTATTATTGAACCCCCTATCATTAACCTCCTACCCATATATCTGTTAAGTCCCGTAGCCCATAGAATTATCCCGAGTATCATCATTGTAAAGTAGGAGCCTCTAGCTATGTGGAGTGCTACGACTTTAACCGTATTCATTAGCCAAAGTATGTTCCTCTCTATAGCTTCAAGAATCTTCAAAATGAGCTCTCTGAATTTCTCCTCCATACTGATTTCGACAATTAATGATAGCACTTGCCTTCAACCCCTTTCTCCTAGGATATTAAATACTATTTAAACCCTTGATTCTTCTTCTAACGGCTGGATCTTTCAAAGCTATTTCTCTGAGCACTTTTTCGAATGCTTCATTTGGTGCTAGCTCTCGCTTCAGATAAACTCCTGTTCTTCCTATTTGATCCCTTCTGGTTAATATTCTCACTCTTTCATTTACTATGTTTATTGATACACCAATTATTTTGGCTACTTCCGGCTCTCTTCCCATGACTGGCATTTCAATATGTCCTTTACTAGTTGGTATTATTAGTAAGAGGTTTTTATTTACCCCAGGAACCCTTATTCCTTTAAGTAACTCTTTTAGGCTTAATTCGCCACCAAATTTGTAGAACTCTCTTTCGGTTCTAGTTAATTCAACTAGAGGAAATGTTACCACGGTTCTTTCGTCGATGTATATGTGGGCTTTGATTGCATGAGCAGGTGTTGCTTGGACTATTTCTCGTTTTTGAAGATTATACCCGTATCTTTCAAGTGCTATTTCAACTTTAAATGATGGTACGGGGTATGGTATCACAATGTCAATGTCACTGTTTTTCTTAATGTCTCCTCTTGCTATACTGCCATGAACTATAGTGCTCAATCCCTCCCTCTCGAGGGATTCCATTATCTTCGCGGCTCTGCTTCTTAACTCTTGAAGTAGCTTCCAGTGTTCTCTGCTATAAGTTACTTCCCTTACATCTCCTCTTATTACGGGTTTCGCATTCAAGGCCTGTAGTAAAGTGTGAGAACACAATTATTAAGGTTGTGTATTAACTTATGCTTGGAGTTGGAGGGAAGTGCTCTGAGTAATGTGCTGGTTGCAGTTTTAGTGTTAGCGGTATTGTGGCTAATTATTCTGTTACTCTATAAGCTAATGGACCTCAAGAAATATGGGGTTGAATTGAAGCCATATCTCACTTTTTTATGGAGGACTACTCGTCTAAATCCTGTGATTGATAAAATAGCTAGTAAATGTCCTACTCTTTGGAAAAGTATTTTTACAGTAGGTGTTTTTCTAGCTTTAGGGCAGCTTATTTATATTTTTATATTTCTCTCACAAAATCTTGTTAAAATTCAATTGGGGGAAAGGGCTGCACCAGTGCTTCCATTGATTCCTGGCTTGACTATAGGGTTGGAGTCTATACCTTATTTTATTACTTCAGCAATTATAGTGTTTTGTTTTCATGAACTTTTTCATGGTATTGCTGCGAGAGTTGAGGGTATAAGAGTTAAGAGCATAGGCTTTGTTATGGTTATAGCAGTTTTTGGGGGGTTTGCCGAGCTATCTGATGAAGATGTGGATAGAGCTCCCTCATCTTCAAAGTTAAGATTGCTTGCTGCTGGCTCAATGGCTAATATTGCTTGTGGAGTGCTAGCAGCACTCCTAATCATGAATTTTGCATTAGTACTCAGCCCAGTATTTGATTCAGCTCAAGGCGTTTTAGTGCTTGATGTACTTCCAAGTTCACCTGCAAGCAGATGCGGTATGCGGATTGGAGATGTTATAATGGCTATTAATGGTGTGAGGATCCATGATACTCTCGAGTTCATACGCTTTATGCAGTGTACACCAGCTAATAGCTCCCTCGTCATATTGCTTTCAGATAGGGAGCTAGTGGTTAGGAGTTCCTATCACCCGTTTAACAAGTCCATTGCCTTTCTTGGGATTAGGACTTTCAACTATTATCCTCCTAAAAAGCCGTTCTGTTACTTCGTTTCTTACATGTTTCCCTGGTATTTGTATAGCTTCTTATCGTGGCTTGAGGTATTATCAATAAGTGCTGCTCTCATCAATATGCTGCCCATACCAGTATTTGACGGAAATAGGTTTTTTGAGGTAATCTTTCAGCAACAATGCTTTAGGAGGAGAACAGTATACTTCATGGGTAAGAAGATGAGTATTGGTGAAGCTATTCTATCAATATTGCGCTTCACGGCTCTTTTGCTGTTAATTTTGAATATATCTTTTTCCTTAGGCTTTGGAAGAGCTAGTCTTTAGGGGTGGTGATTAGATTTTGAAATGTACTTTTTGCGGTGCTAAGGCTGTGTTTAGGCGCAGGCATTCAGGAGTTGCACTTTGCAAGAAGTGTTTCATTAAGTCAATTGAGAATAAGGTTAGGTGGACTATTGGGAAGTATGAAATGCTTGAGAGAAGTGATTTCACTATGCTGGCTGTTTCCGGCGGTAAGGATAGTGTGGTGATGATGAGGATATTGCATAAGATTGAAATGGATTTCCCTGAGGCTGAGTTAATAGCTGTAACTATAGATGAGGGAATACCTGAGTATAGGGATTATGGGTTGAAGATAGCGAGGAAAAATGCTGAGGCATTAAAAATTAGGCATGAAGTATTCTCATTTAAAGAGTTCTATGGTTATACGCTGAATGAAATAGTTAGGATGGCTAAGCGAAAGCGTATCCCCCATCATGCATGCACTTATTGCGGTGTTCTTAGGAGGAAAATATTGAATGTTAAGGGTAAGGAGTTGGGAGTTGATAAAATAGCTACTGCCCACAACCTGGATGATGAGGCGCAAACAGTCCTCATGAATATTGTTAGAGGTGATATAGGTAGATTAGTGAGGGCTATTGCTCTTGAGTCAAATAGGCAGCCAGGATTTATTCCAAGAATTAAACCCATGAAGCTAATACCTGAAGCCGAAATAGCTCTCTATGCATATTTTAATGGTATTGATTTTTATCCGATAGACTGCCCATATGCGAGAACTTCTTTTAGAGATGAATTCAGAAGATTCTTAAATGAATTGGAACATAAGCATCCGGGAGTCAAATATTCAATCGTTTCATCAGCGGAAAAACTCGTGCACATGATCATGGATAGAATTGGGCAGGTGCATCTTAAACCATGCAAGTACTGTGGTGAACCAACAACCCAAGAAATATGTAGGGCATGTGAACTACTTGAACAATTGGGGCTACTATGAGGAATGATTAATTCAAATGTAAAGTATTGAGGAGGGCGGCGGCACGCCAGTGCTCGACGCCCCTCCCGACCATCTGTCACCCGGAACCGGTCTCAGCCCCGCACCCCCATGAACGTCGCCGTCCAGGCTTAGGGCTGCTCCATTCCTGGCCTGACCCGATTCGCCTGGCAAGGGTGATTCAGTCCTCCCTTCGGAGGACCTATCACCCGCCGGCGACCCCATGGGACGAGACTTCATCGCCGTGTTACCGGGGCAGATGGTCGTTCAGGGCGCCTGACACTGGCTTCGGCCCGCCATATCG
>Ga0190367_1000187_pt1 | contig 48308 bp, 42 predicted proteins | sample 4872181011_MG_FD_171838 | JGI IMG/M metagenome (GOLD analysis project Ga0190367, IMG submission 171838) | Hydrothermal vent microbial mat bacterial communities from Southern Trench, Guaymas Basin, Mexico - 4872-18-10-11_MG | ecosystem: Environmental > Aquatic > Marine > Hydrothermal vents >... | reverse complement strand
TTTTGTTTCTGTTCCTCTTTTTCCTCGACGCTGTCTGCCTATATGATCTCTCTAGTGCTTATCGTCGTGTGTTAGAAGCCACCAAAATTGGCTAACAAAACTAGTTTTGCGTCATTTCCTTCTGATCCACGCTATTGTTCTGCGATCTCTGGCGTGACCTTAACGAGGCTTTTGCTCCCTAACCGCTCCTCTTGTCAATAAGGTTTCTCCTTCCATCCTCTCTATATCTTTTGAGCCATCTCCTTATCGTTTTTTCTGATACCTGCTTTCTCCGTGGCTGTTTTGATGTCGATTTCTCCTCTCTCGATTCTCCTTACTATCCTATATTTTTTGTCTAGGGGTGTCTTCTTGCCTCTTGGCATTCTCGCGATCCGTATATATTTGTAGTTCTATAGTATTACGAGAAAAAAAGCATATAAATGGTCGATCTAGCGAAATAATCACTATGAGTTAGAATACTCATGACAACTTGATGCGGTCTATACATCGGAGCGAGAGTATTATGTAGAAAAAACAGAAAAAGTCCTACATGCAGATGCCTTGGCATATGCTGTATATTGCAGAAAAATAAGAGAACAAGAAAAAATATTTTTGTATAGTGACTAAAACGTGTACTCGAATATACCATCTATGTACATGATGAACAATAATAACCCAAAGCAAAATATTATGATCCGCGCAATAATAGTTTTTATTTTGGGCGTTGCCATGTCTTTTGCTGTTATGGATACATTAAAAACTGCGAGAGCAAATGCTCCAGAATCCCCGGGAGGCGGAAGATACGCCACGGCTCCTATGGTTGCATATATCTTACTTGCTTTTCTTATGGTGGTAGCACCAGTAATATATCTTGGTGGTCTTATTGTTGTCTCTAAAATAAATGACCAAATGCAAATGTATAATCTCTGCAGCATTCTTATGATCGCTGATTTCATCGTTCTTACTGTTGCTACTGGTGCTTCTATTATTAGCCCTATAGTCTCAATTGGATTTTCATTATGGGGAATCATTTCCCTAAAGAAAAAGAAGAAAAAACCGGGCTTGAAAGATTTCTTACCCTTCGCTTTTGCTGCTTCATTTTTCTTTGGAAGTATTACTACCACGAACATAGTTTTGTTAGTCCTAGCAACATTATTTTATCCAATATCTTTTTTCTGAACCTTCATGCAATCACCGAATTCTTAGACCAGTGAAACTAAATATTTAAAGCATTGTAAACAATATTTAAAAAGCGATAAATTCCGTTCTTGGAAATCTTCCAATGACTTAAAAGCTAGAATACCTACACCGGGGTTATAAAAAATTAAGAAAGCTGAACTACAACAAAATTATCAGCACTCCCAATACCCGCAATCAACGCTTTCTTATTCTTAATTGTCTTTATTTTCAATTCAATAACTGGATAAAGTCTGATCGATACTGATACCACTTTCATATTCTTTCTCAGTTTATCTAATAAACTGCTCAGCTCGCGTTTTGCTTCTTTTAGATTCTCTAATTCATATCCTATAATTTTGCTTATTTTCTCTTGATCTATCTCCAGAATGTTGGTAAGCTTAAGAAAACCAACTCTACTTAGATGCTCAAGACTCTGTTTTAGAAGTTTACTCTTTAATAACATTTTTGGTGCAATATATCGCATTGTTTTCTCTCTGCTACTAATTACTCCCACCTTGAAGCGTATTAGGTGACCATGTCCCTCACATTTACTACAAGAAATTTTTCCGCTTCCTCCACAATCGCTACATGGTACCTTCCCCACACCATGACATTCCCTACATATAATTTTTCCCGTTCCATGGCACTTAGGGCATATCACGTTTATTTTCTTCTTTTCCTTTTTATCTTTGCTCGTCCAGACCTTAATACTTATTTCTATTGTTCCTTTTCCATCGCATTCAGGGCATTTAATATGTCCTGTTCCACCACAATATGAACACTTTCTTTTTCCCGTCCCGTCACATCTAGCACACTTTATCACTCCGGTACCTGAACATGCTTCGCACGACACCTTGGCTATCGTTTTGAATATAGGTACACTTTTTAGGACTTCATAATCATAGAATTCTATTTTCTTGAGTTGAGATACCCTAACCCTGCGTTCTTCAAGCCTTCCCTGAACTTTAACTTTAATGAATGCTAGGATTATGGCATGCCTACGGATATCCTCAATGTTTTCTGCTGGAGATACTTGATTTCTACCTATTCTCGCTCCTCTCTGCACAAAAAAATCTCGAAACTTTGAGTCGCTAAGCGTATCTAGCCACTTCATGAATATGTCTTCCGGACTTGGTATAACAAATCTTATCGCACTCAATACCGACACCTCTTCAAAAATTAGAATGCAAAACCTAGAATATAACTGATCCCTTATCGATGTCTGGTCGTAATTCGCGATCTGTCGGACTAGTTGATTGCAGTTTTGTGCCGTCTAGTCCTCCTAGCCGAGATCAGCTTGTACGACATATAGCGCTAAGAAAAAAACAGAATGGCAAAGCCAGCAAGATGAGACTTTTCTCACTTTACCTACCACTAAATATTACTCACCACGCCGATTTTGCTCACCTTTGCTCAGTATTTTCTGCTGGGAGCCTCAATGTCATCGGTTACATTCAACAGAAGCGGCATGTTTTTATTCACTTTGCTTGGTCTTGCTCACTCTCGCTCAGTTCTACCCAGTTTTTCGTGAGATACACTTCATGTTGCTCGTATCGCCGCATGCCCCATACATTAGGGTTGTTCTCTGTTTTTGTTTTTGGGTTTAGGCTAGTGGTTCTCTTCCCTCGTCTTCTTCTCTCTTCCTCTGGCGACCTCATCATTGCACCTACTATCCTTCTCACTCTCCCTTGTTCTGAGTACTTGTCGGTGAGTTTCTAGTTTTTTGTTTCTGTTTCTCCTACTTTTCGATGCTGATCGTTAGCTTGATTTCCCTAGTGCTTATCGCGCGTGCTAGGAGCCACAAAAACTTGCTAACAAAACTAGTTTCACAGCATAATATTAGGCGAGGGATATCATGTTTCTTTGGAGCAAACGATTATGTGTTTAGGTTAAAGAATAGTGTTCTTGAAATGGACATATGCGTAGGCGGCCACTACACGAAAAATACTATTTCCCTAGCATTTGGAACGGTTCCCACTAGGTAACCTGAGTTTCTTAATGGTTGTCAGGAGGTTGCGGCCCCTACTTCGCATATTCTGATTAAAGGCGGGTTTAATGATTCTGGTATTACCCTATAATCCATCTTAGCTGTCTCCTTAATTTTCATCAGAATGCCATCAATAAATCCAAGAATGAACTCTAGAGAGAAGTTCGATGATAATATCTCTACAGTATCCCCTAGCCCTGGATAGCATCTCGCATTCACTTTTATTTTCTTTAGGAGTGGTATTATTATTTTATCTATGAGGCTTTTCAGCCCCCTATACTTGCTGAGCATTTTCCTTTCCCTTTCTAGGATGCGTAGTGATACCATTCTACCTATTATCGTCATGGATATCTCCTCCCTATACTTGAACTTGAATATCTCAATAATCCTATCAATATCCTTTACTGGGTCAAACTTGCTGGAAAATACAAGTTGATGAGCATCGCTAGCACATCGCATTAATTGCTCGCCAAGCTTTCTCTGGAGCTCTAGCATCTCGCCCCTAGAGACCTTTATTAGGTGCCTATACAGATACCCAGATCTCACGAATCCATTAGAGTCAATCGATATAACTATGAGGTGGGAGCCGAATGATTCATGTTCGTGGAGTATAGGTAGGGTTAGAACCCCTGCTGGTGTGCTATCTATGCTTGCTTTGCTTACTTTAATTTCAATTAACTCGGAGCATACCGGGCATTTAAAGGATATTCTTAGTGTATCCTCTGCGGATTCGCGAGACATATTAGGTGTCCCCTAAGGTTTAGAAAAATGGGAATCTCTTTTTCTTCTTGCTCACCAACACTACATCTGCCATCAAATTACCGTGGAAGTTTCCATAGCCCTTGATATGTCCTTGCTCGCCGAATGTGAATGCTCCAATGAATGGAGCCTTTAATATCTCATAGACCCTCTTTATTGAATCGCCTATCTTGTCCTTTACTGGCAACATCGTTCCAGCACAGTATATTAGTATACCAAACCCCACATCTCTTGGCTTAAGCTTAAATTTTCCTAGGGCCGCCTGCGTTATCCTTATGGGTCTCTCGATGAGTATATCGGGGGTCCCCTCAAGAAGCCAAACATCACTACCCTCGGGCGCCTCTGCAAATACCTCTAGCGATCCGTCTCCCAAATCGAATCTTGATGGGTGAACAGAAACCCAGTATGTTTCCTTTCCCACGGTGAACTTCTGAGCGAGTGGGAAGAATGACGCTGGACCAAGTATTGATTCTCCTGTCTTTATCTGTTCTTCAAATATGCCACCAGTCCATGTGTTGTATACTGGAGCAGTTGGCTTCCCATCTATCTCGTATATTCTACGCCCAATAGATTTCGTCACCTTTCCACTATACTTCAATGATGAGTACCCAGACATATATCCGTAGGTTATCTTAAGCTTCGTAACCATAACGATTAAGCTAACACCCTTCTCTCTTAGAGGAAGCTGTTGATTATCTCACAGCAGACAAAATACTGAAACATTATTTAGGATCGGAACCTATTGATAGGTATATTCAGATAAAGAGAAGAGAAGTCCTGGGCTATAAAAGACATATATCCGTGTGGGAATACATGCATTATCTAGATGCATAACAATCCTTTATATGTTTTTTATGGCTCCTAGCGAAAAACGCACTCTTGTTTTTTCTCAATAATTTTATTAGTATTCATGATCACCGGTGACCTGGGGTGGTATGGAAAGTTCCTAGATCTGTTGGTAGGTATAAGGCTCCAATAGCCGCTATGTTGTTTCTGCTTTTCATGGTATCTATGTTGTATATAGGATATCTTGCTGAGACATATTTAGAGATGAATATGCTGAACAATGCAGATTTTGGGGGGATAAGAAATGTGTTTGAAAGAACTTTCTATCTCGAGGGCGAGCTTGATGAGCCAACTCACATATCGTATGCTCAGATAGTACTGGGGGGTCTGACTGTTAGAAAGACGAATCTCACCGTATTTAACTCAATTCTCCTTGTTAGGGGATACTCGCTACTCACAATCCTAGATGGGAATGTTCATATAGTTAGGAGTTATATAATAGTTGTTTTTGGCTCTAGACTACAAATAAATACTTGGAACTCACATCTAACTATCAAATATTCAAATGTTATCGTTGAGGGAGTTCTGAGCTTAAGAGGTAATGGGTATGTCTCTATAAATGGTTGTCTTGTTGACGGAGATGAAGGAGCATTAGATGTGGAAGGACTTAGAGAATTCGAACTCTTCAACTCAAGTGTGGATATCAGTTATGGAATCTCAATACGGATTTGTCGAAGCGTGGATATATCCACGGCGAATATATCATCTAAGCTCCTCATAGAGGATTCTGCCGAACTTATATTGAAACAATGCAACATTAGCAGTAGACTTGCCATCAAAAACATCTCCACCAGCCTGACGATCACTAATAATCTGTTTTGCAGACCATTTATAGTCGGGGGTATAGATGCCGAAAACACACAAATAATATTCGTAGAGAACTATGTGAGATCGAAACCAGTAATACTAATCACGGAGGGGAGAAGGGTTGAGACAAATAATTATGGTGAGGTTATAATACTTGGAGACGGCATAGAGGTATGTGCGAAGAATACATATGCTCTGCTGATATGCGACTCAGAGAACATACACATTTCGAATTCAACAATCGGTGATGCGTATTCGGCTATATACATTCTCAACTCGAATAATATTCAAATAGAAAACACGTCTATCTTCAGTTATTGGGGAGGTGGTCTTGTTGTCGAATCCTCTTCCAAAGTAACCATTGAGAATAGCAGGCTTGGACTTCAGAACCCAGCTGATATGTGTATCATAGGATCCTCAGAAATCGTGCTAAGAAACTTCACAGCTCTAGGAATAGGCAGCCTCCTAGTTGAGCATTCAACTAACATCTCAACATACGGCGCGGTATTTAACCTAAAGAGCCACATACTGTTCAACTCATCAAAAAACATTACTTTGGAGGAAGTGGTGTTTAACGGATTTGCGAAGAACCCATTAGAAGACATTATCCAGATACATAACTCCACCGAAATCATATTGAATTCATGCATAATTAACAACATGGTGTTCCGGGTAGATACGCCGCCAAAACATTCTCTGAGGCTCAGTATAACTAATACAACAGTGGATTCTAAAGAAGTTTTAGTTGTTGGAAATAAGGAGAACCTCTCAATAGAGGCTAACGCTACCCATGTAATAGTCTTCAACTCTAACAATATCAGCATAGATAGTAGTAAGATCCAAACAGTAGTTCTGGCAAATACTACTGGGATAAAGATTGCGGGTCTAGACTCAGTAAGGTATCTATCGGCGAGTGATATAGGATCTCTGATACTCAGCAATATTAGGTCTAGAAACCTAATAGCGCTCATAAGCAATATAGATAGTCTTCTGATGGAATATTCATCACTGAACTACTCTCAGATACTGATAGATTCGGCTAAGGAGGTCTGTCTTAAGAATAGCCATTTTGGTGTTGGAGCGAAGGTGAGAGTTGTAGCTGACACACTAAATTTGTCGAGAGCAGTATTTAGATTCGGAAATATATCATTAGAAACTAAGTATCTGTCTATGTTCAACACAACAATAAACCACACAGTCTTCCTGCTTAAAAAACATGGCGAAGAAATATTTGTGATGGGATATAACAATAGTATTGATGGATACCCGATAGAATTTGTTGTCAAAAGCAAAGATATAAACATAGAGAACAGAGTTGTAGGAGGGCTTCTCATATTTGATTCATCAGAAATAAATATTAGGAACATATCTGCCGAAACACTAATAATATATAGCTCCAGTAGGATTCTCATAGAAAGCACTTCTATTAAAAGCACATCGACCTGGTGTATATTCATAGCTAAGAGCCATGACATTTCGATAGAAAACTCCTATATTGAGGGGCCCATGAAGATAGAGGACTCAGGAAATATGGAGATAGAAAACATAGTGGTTAATATATCGATACGAAACCCCGCTAAAGGTGATGCAGTCACAATATTATCATCGGAGAATATTAAAGTCACTAATAGCTATATTTTTAATAAGTTTGCGAGTACAATATCAGCCTTATCATCAAAGAATCTTTCCGTCAAAAACAACACTTTGGTAGGTTATAGCTATGTTATAGATATGCGGAGATGTTGGGACATAATCATAGTGAACAATACGCTTAGAATAGTTCCTCATAAGGACTCCCTCGTATATGCGATAAGCCTATACCAAGTAGCAAATATCACAATAGACAGAAATATGGTCTATAGATCGTTCTCAGCGATATGCCTAAGAATAGCATGTATTCTAGAAATATCAAACAACGAAGCTTATGGATTCAGAATAATATCCCTATACCGAGCAATACTCGGCCTAGTACGTTGCAACCTCCTTGCAGGAGGCTATCATCTGGAGATATTAGATTCCGCCTACATCTGGTTACTGGAAAACACTTTGGTTGAGCGATGGTGGTATGCTGTTAGGCCCGAAATCTACATCGAAGGTTCAAGGAGTATAATTGCTGAGAGAAATATATTGAAACATGGCATAATGTTTGTGCCGGTGAGGGTGTATAGGTCAAACAATGTGTTCCTAATAAGGAATAAGGCTCCGATGATGCTGAAATATACTGCTGAGGAATCATCAAATGTTTATGTTGTGGGTAACTTTCTCGGCCTAGTAAACCTAGAGACTTTCCTTATATGTCTCCTCAGCATATATAGCATTGTCGGTATTATAATTATGGTTGTAGTGGAGGTGAAGAAAGATCATACAGATCACAGATGAGATCACTCTACTATACGTATCGATGCTGATAATTCAGACAATACTCGCCATACCACGTAGGCTGCGTACGAGGGGACTATACTTCTATGGTGTTGGGTTCGCGATCAGAATAAGTATTGATAGGGAATCAGAGCCGAGAAGGAGGAATCTTAGTATTCCCGAGATACTCCTTATAGTCAACGCTGCTATAATCTCGGTGGTATCAACGATGTATTTCATAATGTTTGTAGATGAACTCTTATCCCTCAGACAAATATTGCTTAGTCGAGAGATGTCTCGAGCTTTCTGGGAACTTGTAGAGAAGATAAGTCTCCCAGAACTCTATGTATTTGCGTGGGTCTTCGCAACAACATTTGGTTTCTTTCACGAATACCTACACATCCGCTTTGGGAGAATAATAGGGATACCGACAAGAAATCTCTATATAGCCACCCTACTAGGATTTCCTCTAATATTCTCTGTTGAGACAGACAATAGAGGGACAAAGAATATGCAGAGAGCATTTGTGGCTGCTGGCGGTTTGATAGCCAACACAATTTATCTATCAGTAATGTTCATGCTGTTCCTCCTATTCCCAACGAACATTTGGATAGAAGTAGCGTTCTACGTTGCATTAATAATAACAATAATCAACGGCCTGATAATAAACATCATAGACTTCGACGGCCTAAGAATATCACTCGAGATAGCTAAAAGCTATGGTGAGAAAGGCTTTGCAGGGCTTATATTGGTGTGGTTCATAACACTCGCAATGTTCGTTATTCGGCCACTAATTATCTAAATTAGATGTTGCGGGGGGATATACGGTAAATCTAATGAGGTCCCTATGGGAAACCTAGAAAATATATCTATGACGGTGGTGTTCATAATTATATTTTAAGCACAATATTACATTAATAGATAGCATGTATCTTGATTATAATCTTTTTTGTTTCATCTTCGCTGCTAAACTTTTGGGTGCAGGATGTGGTTAGATTTTTGCTTCTTAGAATGCGTAGGGAAAATGTATTTGTGTTTCTCTTCACGGCTTTCCTTATTTTTATGGCTTTTCTTGGCTTTCTAATCGAGGTTAGCATTGAGAGTAACGTTGCATCGAGCAGATATCCTAGTATGGTTAGAAGTTTTTTTGAGAATAATACATACCTTAGTGGGCATATAGATGATAACATCTCAATAAGCTTTGCTAGGGTTTACCTCAGTAATACTACCCTGCGAGGATCGAGACTTTATATTTCAGATTCGTTTATAGTTGTTGATTCCGACGCTTCTGTTGAGATCTTGGATGGTTTAGTGATAATTTCCAATAGTTTTCTTCTAGTACACGATGCTGAACTCAGAATATACCTAGGAAAATCCTCTATCCTCAACATTTCTGAGTCTGAGATCTATGTTGAGGGAGAAATCTTCCTGCTTGGTGGAGAAGTATTTCTAAGTAAAAACATCATTAATGGAAAAGGCTTTGGCTTGGATATTAGAGGCTCATCAATATTTATGGTATACGGTAGTAAAATTCTTCTTGGGGAGAGAATTTTTGTTGATGGCTGTGATGAAGTATCATTTGAAGTATCTAATCTTAGTCTAGACTTGGTTGTTAGGGATGTGCAAGATTTTAGGTTGAGGTGCTGTAGTGTTCTCGGTAGGTTGATGATTGATGGTATTTATAGGAGCATGGAGGTAGTGAACAATACTTTTAGACGGCCAGCTATTCTGAAGAGACTAGCAATAATTAATCCTGCGGGGATCACATTTGAGAATAACTTTCTGAGGAATAAAAGAATTTTAGCTATAACTAATCAAAATGGGGTTATAGTTGGAGGCGACTATGCAGAGGTAGTAGTCATAGGGGCAGAAAACATTACTATTACTGGGAATATATCCTCGATAATCGTTACGGGTTCCAGAGATGTATTAATTACAGATATTCTTCTTGAGGAGTACCGCTCAGAGATATTCATAGTAGGCTCAGAAGCAGTAAGGATATGTAACATGTCCGCATCGGGAATCAGAGGAGGCGTCCTATTCATAGAGAATTCTTCTAGGGTGTTTGCTGAGAATAGTAGCTTGGAAGCTGGACCGCCATTGGATATACATATTGTGAACTCATCAAATGTCATGTTTAGCAATTTTTCTGCAATTGGTGTAGGTTCGCTAAGTATTTTGGATTCTGAGAACATATCTATCCATAAATCATATATAGCTGTGCAAGAAAAACTACTAGTCGAGGGATCAGCGGAGGTAGTGTTTTATGGGAGTGAACTGTTTGGGCCTGAGTACAATAAGCACTATGAAGTTCGGATAGAGATAGTGAATTCTTCGCTGGTAATATTTAACTTATCCACCATTCATAACCTCGCATTCGATATTAGGCAACTAGGAGCAATCTCGGACCTAATGATCATGAATACGACGATAGATGGTGACAAAGTTTTATTTGTCGCTAATCAAAACAATATGAGTTTAGACCCAGAGACAAGACACGCTATTATTCTCGGAGCGGAGCATATCGAGGTTTTCGGTGGAGAACTAAGAACATTAACTCTAATCAATGTCTCCGAGGCTAGCATAGCCAATGTGGATCACCTAAAATATCTATCCGCTTACAGTGTTGGTTTTCTAGGGCTACTAAGTGGTATCCTCGACGAAGCATTGGTCTCTATCAGTCTTGTAGATAAGTTCTATGCAGAATATTTAGATTCGAGAGGATCTCTACTTCTCATAGGAGCTTATGAGACTACTCTTCTAAACGCAACACTTAACCTATCAGAGATTGATATATCCGCATACATAGCTGAGATCTCAGATATCGTTTTTAGAGAGACAAAGCTGATATTAGAGGCAGAACAACTATATGTCGCAAATACAGCTTTTATAAGCAGCCAGATAGAACTGAAAGAACCAGAAGAGCTGATGACAGTAGATGCGCACAGCAACACATTTAATGGTGCTCCACTCGAATTCATAGTTAATAAGAGGGATCTGCTGATCGAGGATAGAATATTAGGAGGACTTATCCTAATAGGATCATCGAATATAACAATTGCTGGCATATCGGCAGAGACTGTATCTATCTACAACTCACAAGATATTTTGCTCTCTAGGACCCACATAGGAGGCACAGCATTCTGGTGTCTACTCACATCAAACTCAACAGATATAAACCTAGTAAATTCGAATGTTGATGGCCCTATAAAGATTGAGAATTGCACACATATATCCATCTCTAATTCGCTTATCAGCTACACAATATCTAATGAGATATCGAATCGCCTCATTAACATATATTATTCTAGCATTATAACCATTTGTAGCAATAGCATAACTAGTAGCTATAGTAGCCCAATATATTCTTTGGCATCATCGAAGATCTACATATCGAACAATACTATTGTTGGTTATAGCTACACAGTAAATCTTGAAGAAAGTAGGGATATTATCATAATTGACAATAGATTCAATCCTCTCCCATATGAGAGGATGATAGCCGACACCATAACCCTATACCTATCATACAATATAAGTATTCTCAGAAATAATATTCCCGATTCCTATGGAGCGATAAACCTCAACAACACATATACATGTAATATTTCCAACAACGATGCCAGTAAGTTCAGGATAATAACCATGCTCAAATCCGTGCTCATATTCGTGTATCATAATAACCTTGTTGGGGGTGCACATATATGGATTGAAGATTCTAAGCTGATATGGATCCTGAAAAATAATATTACCGAGAGGTTCTGGAGCACATATAACCCTCAGATATACATGGATCTGGCAGAACTCGTGGTGGCTGAGAAGAACAGCCTGCTATATGGTGTTATGTTCATACCCGTGGAGATCTATAGGTCACGCAGAGTGTTTATAATTAGAAATAGGTCTCCCTCTGTGATGGAGGTTAGGATAAAGGACTCATCGGAGGTATATGTACTCGGAGATTTCCAGGGAATAGTGAATCTTAGTGCTATGCTTATATGGATTATGAGTCTTTATGGTGTTGTCTCTCTTTCACTACTAATAATTTTTGTTGCTTGGAGAGGTGAGAAGAGTCCTGGATAGTCTGATGTATATCTACATGATACTAATAATAGTTCAGACAGTCCTCATGTTTTCACGGACACTACGCAGGAGAGGCATATACTTCTTCGTATTTGGCTTCGCCGTCAAAATAAATGTTGGAAAGAGCAGAGGTACTCCCCGTAGAATAAGTACTCTGGAAAAGATGATAATTGCTAATGTTATGTTCATATCGGCGACAGCAACACTTTTCCTAATCCTATTCATAGAAGACATAATACTCTTTAGACAAGCCCTATTCTTCGACATAATCATGCCTAAATTCAAAAAGTTTATAGAAAGCATAGATATCTTCAAGCTATACCTATTTGCATGGATGATGGCTCTCATAATAGGTCTCCCCCACGAATTTCTTCATGTGTTTTTCGGTAGAAGAGTAGGCATGGAGATGAGAAGCCTATACATAGTAACACTTATGGGGTTCCCTCTATTATTTCTGACTGAGGCGAATGAGGAGGGAGCGACAAACATGCAGAGAGCCTTCATGATTTCTGGGGGAATACTCATGGATTCCATAGTGCTACTAGCATCAGCAATACTATATCTACTATACCCAGAAAACATATGGATGACAGCTATCTTCTATGTTGTATTGGCATACATCCTGATAAATGGGTCGATGATAAACATAATCAAGGCGGATGGCGTGCAGCTCTTTTTCGAAGTAGCGAAGGAGTACGGGGATAGGGGAATAGCAATACTGCTATGTGTGTGGTTTATAACGATCTTCCTATTTATATTGAGACCCCTAATAATCTAGAATCGAAATGTTTCTTTACAGTTTTGGCTAACTATCTAGGTTTATCTGCAGGTGAAAAATCTTGGTTGAGTAGACATATCAAGGCAAGACGAAGATAAAGATCTCCCGGATTAGTATTGGTATTCAGATAGAGGATTTAATTTTTTGTGGAGGCTGTCCCTGTCCAATATAGGCTTCGATGTTCCTTGCTCCGTCTGTCCTACGAGTATCCATCAGGTTCATCCAACAGAAATCACGACAACAAGCGAATAATAATAAAGCATACTAAGCACAGCATATGATTAAAAGCAGACATTAATATTTCCAGAAATTCCCATCTGATGATGTGTTCTCCTATATTAGATTCATCGAATCTAAGTAGCCCCCAGGCGCAAACCCAGACAAAAATATGTGGATTGTGGAAGCAATCCTTATAAGTGAGATATTATATATTTTTGTGGCCACCCTTTACTGGACGTATTACATATTTCAATTGAAAGAGGAGAATATGGGGCTGGCCCATAAAAAAAGTCAGTCAGAAAACAAATTTATTCCGAAAGCTTTGAATTAGGCATCTAAAATGTTTTATGCATATACCTACTGGATTAGGCCTAAGCCACCATTTAATATAATGTTGCATCTCAGGAGATTCTGCTTGAAGAATGAGCCTGCACCATGTATTTTCGACGGAAAATCCTGCAGAAGATTGGTTTTTATTGAAAATATGCCTGTAGCGTATAAAGTGACGATAATCTCCGAAGGCTACGACCCCTTGCTAAGACTCGATGTTTTTGCTAAGAATGAAGCTCTGGCAAATAGAGCATTTGGGATCGTTAGGGAAATTTATCGAGTAGATTTTGACTACCAAAAATTTATAGAGACATGTAGAAAGCATAGAAGGATCTATGAGCTTGCCAAGAAATACATTGGTTTGAGACCAACAGGAATGATAAGTATTTACGAGGCTCTCCTAGATAGTATAATAGAGCAGAATATAGGTCTTAGCCTTGCTATGAGAATTAAAGCGAGATTTATAAGAAAATTTGGAGAAAAAATTGAAATCAATGGTGAAGAGTACTATTCATTTCCAAGACCATCGGTATTAGCTAACATGACTCCAGAAAGACTAAAAAAAGAGGCAAGATTGACAACAATGAAATCAAAAGCGATAATTGAAGTTGCTAATCGCGTTGATGAGTTACCTAGCACTGACGAGATAGAAGAGAATCCAGAAGAATTCACCAAAACCATTACGAGAATAAAAGGGATCGGGATTTGGACAGCACAAATAAGCATAGCAAAAATATCGAAGAGTTTTAGAGTGGGACCCATAAATGATCTAAGTGCTAGAAGGGGATTCAAATACTTTTTGGGAATCAGCGATGAAGAAAAAATAAGAAAACTATTGGATTATTTTAGTGAATATGCGGGCTTGATCCTTTACCTGATGGCTTTTGAGGGCCATAATATATAAATATACATTTAGCGACGAACTATTCTACACACCACATCCTAGAGCCCCCAAAAACAAATGGGCTGCTTCCATAGCCAAGACACCTAATTATTTCCTCAAGGCCATGATATGGCGATTCCTGCAATCAGCGAGCTGTTGGGCTGATTATTTGGTGTTCTATAGCATCTAGCTCTCCCCTATGGGATCACTTTAAACACAGCAAGAATTATTAAGGAAAACAGAAGCAGAATCGTAGCCGAAATAGGCCTTTTCTCGTTTAAACCTCTATGGTTGCCTTTCTATTTCTGTTTTGTTTAATTTTGCTAATTAGATTTCATCTAAGTTTTTCTTGCTGATCACATTTCGACATTCGAAGCCGTCTTCTTATCTCCGTTTTGCTTGATTCTAAGGCTCAAATTTTTCGTAGGTTTCTTATGGAATTTGTGATTGAGGCTCATACTGGGATAGGGACTGGGGCCAAGACCCCGATTTTAGGATTCACTTCATTTCTGTCTTTTTTTCTCGATCCTCGCTGTTTTGTTTGCCGAAAACTAGGACAAAGTAGATAAATTAGGACACAGCTTATATGTTTTCTAACCAAAAATGAGACAGAGATCATACTCATAATACTAGCGGAGATGTTTAACTTAAGCTTCCTTTTCGAATGTCGAAAACGCAATTAGCGGTAGGGCTTAGATGAGACCTAATTGGCAAAATCAAACAAAACAAAAATAGAGAGGTGACATTGTTTGGCTTTCCAAAGCAAGAAAATATGAGTTGTATTCCGAATAAGGAGTCAAATAAAGCTTTTCACCGAATTTTTCTTCACATACCCACCTTATCACATAACTCTCGCATATTTTCCCCATGTTGTTGCAAGCTCATCTCTTTCTGGTTACTGTTTCTCTATGATTTTTTCTCTGGTCTTTCTGTGTGTGATGGCTCTTGGCTTTTACTCAAGATTCTTCCAGCTTTTTTATATCCCCAGATGTTGTAAATATCAGTGTTCCAGAACTTATCATCCATGGTGGATCAAAACCTAGCTTCTCCGCAGATATTTTTGTCTCCTCCCTTATCGGAATTCTGCTCTCTTAAACTTCTATTATTGTATTTGAAGCTGTTGCAGGCTCTATTAGACCTCCAGCCATACCTCCCCTTGTTGGATCATACATGGCTGTAACCGCCTTGGTCCTTGCTAGTGAAGTTGCCTCCTTGACGATGCTCACCTTATTCATAAAGGATTAGGATTACTCGCAATAAGAGTCCAATAATTGTAGAGAAACTAAGCATCAAAATTATTATCAATATTGTCCTTTTTGGTTTAAATTCTGACAGAAATATTAGTAGTGAACCGATGCAGGGGAAGTATAAAGTAATTAAGGTCACAGCTATTAGTGCTTGAGATGCAGTAAGCGAATACCCTCCCAAAATTCCGACAGCAACATCTTTTCTGAGAATACTGATAATAAGTGCTAGTGCGGTTTCGCCTGGTAGACCGAACAAGCCACTAATGATAGGCTCAAAGAAGTCGGCGACAATGAATGCTACTCCAGTGTAGTACATTATGTTTAGTATCAGAATTCCGAGAAAGACTAGTGGAACACCATTGATTAGAAAGGATTTCATCCTAGCTATAGCTTTCTTAAAGACATTATTCATTTTTGGTTTTCTCCATGCGGGAAGTTCTATCAGGAGAAATGTTGTATCTCCAGGTATGAGGCGGCTTGCTAGGAGTCCAGCAAAAGATATGGATAGGACAAGTATAAGATACAGCATAAATACATAGAATGCGCCATATTTACCTAGAAGAGCCCATATCATTATTTGCTGAGCAATACATGGTACTCCAAACACTTGAATGAATGAGGAGAGAACTCTACTCTTTTCGCTTCTGAGAGTCCGAGATGACAATATACCAACAATACTACATCCAGTCCCAGTGATTATTGGAATGATAGCGTCTCCAGACATCCCCAAATGCCTCATACAGTTATGGCAGGAAGCTACTACTCTAGGTATAAAGCCTAGATCTTCAAGGATACCCATAATTATGTATATGACAAACATTGTGGGAAGTATCATGAAGAAAACAAAAAATACTCCTGTCGTCAGAATCCCAAGAGAGGAGTAAATCCCAGGCTTTTCGCCAATAAGTATGTTTCTGACGACCTCATTTTCAATAATGCTATTTATAAATGCCCTGACACATGGATCGTAGTAGTTATAGTAGAGAATGGATGGTATTCGATGCCCGATTTCGTGTATAATCGCTAGAACCCCCCAGATGATGAGAAATGTTATACCTACAGCGAAAAATGTTCCATAGAGCGGCTTCATCATAACATACTCCATTTTCCTTAATTTTACCTTCGTCTGTTGTGACTTAACGCATTTTTTGTATATTTTGTCAACATATCTGATCCTCTCTAACATAATTACTTTAGCAGTCTCCCTAAACCTATTCCTTATTTTCTCAGGAATATATCTGTTCAAATATTGGTATTTCTCGTCACCAAGTATTATCCAACTTGCAATAGCACGAGAAAATCTCCTATAATTGTTGAGATGATCCTCGATTGAATGCTGGACATCCTTTATTATTGACTCCGCCTTTCCTGATAATTGAATATATGTTGTTGTCTTTTCAGTTTTGATCGTCTCGGAAATTTTTTCCATAAGCTCCTCAATTCCTTCTCCTGTGATCGCGGAGGCAAATATGACAGGTATATTCAGCTCTTTTTCCAGTTTTTCCCTGTCAACCTCTACGCCTAGTTCTCTCGCACGATCGATCTGATTAAGAACAAGTATTAGTGGTATGCCGAAGTCAAGAAGCTCTATCGTTAAATATAAGTGGCGTCTAATGCTTGTTGCATCAGCTATATGAACAATAATATCTGGTTGCTCCTCGAGAATAACCCTACGAGCTATATCTTCGGCGGTTGTAGATGGAATTGTGGAGAACGCTCCAGGAACATCAATAACTATAAATCTGGTGTCTCCCCTTCTGGCATATCCTTTATAAATCTCCACAGTGGTTCCGGGATAATTTGACACTTCTACAAACAGGCCAGTCATCGAGGTGAATATGGAGGACTTTCCAACATTTGGATGTCCAAACAACACTACTTTTATTTCACGCATACTATTCACCAACGATAACCTTGGATGCTATATCCCTACTCAAAGCGATTATCGAGTTGTCGACCGTTACTAGGACCACTTTCTTCCGATTGATTAGAATCCTTACTTTTCTCCCTAGGGAAATTCCGATAGATATAAGAGATCTAAAAACACTCAAATCGCACACCAAATCTAGAACGGTTACCTCCCTATTCTCCTGAGCATCTGCAAGACTATAGCTTGATTTGACATTGCCATGCATCTGGATCCCATATATTACTCTCTTACATAATTGGCTCATCTAGCCGGTTTCTTAAAAGACATATCTTTTTTTATTCTCCTCCAGATCCACACAGCAATTATTATTGCTATTGCACCTATCAGTATTTCTATTCTGAGACTATGCATCGGCGTCCAGCCAAAATACTCCTCGTTTTTAAGTATATAGCATTCAGCCGCATCAGCTAGGAGTATTAGCGAGTATATGGAGAAATATAGAGCCGCCAATATTGATGCGACCAATGGAAAGCCCAAATCCTGCTTATTGCCTCTAAGCAGTCCTCTTATTCCAAAGAGGTACGTTAGACCGATTGTCACAGATACAAACCCCCCAATTATGTCTGCGGGTATCAAGAAAATTCTATATTGCGTGAATATGGATATGATCTCTACAATCCCTACGGCTATATACGTCAAGCCTAGAACTATGGAGGCTATAGCGATATTCCTTAGATAACCCGTACTCACGTTCATCACCATTTAGATTATCACCTCTACCAATTGTGTGAATGCAAAGGCTAGGATGAATGCTAAGATGAGTTCATAGAGAAGAACAAATATTGTCCATCTCCATGACCCTGTTTCGCTCTTGATTGTTGCTAGCGTGGCAAGACATGGAACATAAATAAGGATAAATACCATTAGTCCATATGCTTGCGCTGGAGAGAGCATCGCTCCTAGCTTTGTCTCATAGTCGCCCCCCATAATTACTCCCAACGCATCAATGAATACTTCCTTTGCTATAAAGCCGAAGAATAACGCGACCGCTATTTGCCAGTTATATCCCAGTGGTCTTAGAATTGGCTCGATAAGTCTTCCAAGCATGCCGATGTAACTATCTGGTCCTCCAAATTCTGTGCCATGCGGGAAGGTTGCTAGTGCCCATATTATTGTTGTTGCAGAGAATATTATTATTCCTGCCTTCCTAAGAAACTTTGAGCCACGGTTCCACATATGTATTGTAATTGTCTTAGTTGAGGGGAGTCTGTATGGGGGGAGCTCCATCACGAATGGCGATACAACGCCACGAAGAATTATTTTTCTAATTAGTATTGCCATGAATAGTGCTAGGAATATTCCAAGTACATACATGGAGAATACTGCTAAGGGGGCATATCCACCAAAGAATATGGATGCTATCATTATCAGAACTGGAAGCCTAGCACTGCATGGAATAAGTGGATTAACCAACATTGTTGTGAGTCTATCCTCCTCGGATTCAATAGTCCTTGCAGACATTATTGCGGGAATATTACAGCCAAAACCAAGAATCATAGGTATTACCGATTTTCCATGCAGACCAAATTTCCTCATAATTCTGTCGAGATTAAATGCTGCACGAGACATATATCCTATATCCTCAAGTATGGACATAGCTAAGAAGAGGAAGAATATATTGGGGACAAATACCAATACCGAACCGAACCCCGAGATTACACCATCAACAAGGAATGATTTTAGGAGTGGATTGATATCCCAAGATACTATTACCTCCCCCATCCAACCGAATAATAAGTCTATGCCGTCAACAATAGGCGCTGCAACATTAAATGTAAATAGAAATACTGACCATAAAATCACGAAGAATATTGGTAGGCCAAGAAATCTATGAGTAAGAACCCTATCGAGCAGATCACTTATATCCGTAGCCTCCATATATGCCCTAGAAACAGTTCTCTGTATTATCTCGGATATTATGCCATATCTTGCCTCGGCTATTATGAATAGTGGATCCTCACCAAATTTGCTTCTTATTTTTTCCACATAATCTCTTGCTACAGATACTATTTTTTTACCGTTTTCCATGTCTTCCACATACCTAATGACTTCTTTGTCTTGCATCAGTAATTTTATTGCCAGCCATCTAGTGTCTATATCCTCGGTTATTCCAGACAGAAGACTCGAAATCTCCATTATTGCCTCTTCTATAGTATCTGGATATTTTACTTTGAGTGGCCTATACCTGATTTTTCCCTCAGCTACTTGAACAATCATACTGCATAGTTCATCTATACCCTCCCCTTTAATGGCAACGGTGGGGACAACTGGGACGCCAAGTTCTCTTGATAACGCATCAACATCAATACTAATACCTTTAGACTCAGCGATGTCCATCATGTTTAACGCTATAATAACTCTGGCACCTGTCTCAATCAGCTCCAGCGCCAAATACAGATTTCTGTCCAGATTGGATGCATCCACAATATCCACAACAACGTCTGGCTTCTCGAAAATAATATAATCCCTCGCAATACGCTCATCTATTGAAGAAGCACCAAGCCCATAGGTCCCAGGAAGATCCACAAATCTAATTTTGTAGTCACCAAAAATTTTTTCTCCTTCTTTCTTCTCAACAGTTACACCGGGCCAATTCCCTATATACTGCTTTGCACCAGTCAATTCATTAAACAATGTAGATTTTCCAACATTTGGATTCCCAATGACTGCTACAACTATCTCCTTCATCTCTCACCACCAAGCTTTCTAACCTTAATATAATGGGCCTCAGATTTTCTGAGAGAAACGAAATAGCCTCTTACCCTAAACTCTATAGGGTCGCCTAAAACTGAACGCCTAACCCTTTCGACAATCACACCGCGAGTAAGCCCCATACAAACAAACCTCATCCTTAGATTAGGAGGGGTCTCATCATCATAGCCTATAATTTCTGCGGACTCTCCATCACAAAGCTCATCCAATCTTAATACCGGCATTCATATACGCCTCACATAAATCTTCATGGCCATTCCAAAACCCAGAGCAAATCTGGACTCACCAATTTGCACCATAATTCCCCCACAACCCTTCCACAAGACCCTGACCCTCGCGCCTGGAACTATATTCATCCCAGCAATCTTACTTCGAAATCCCCTACCAGCGTAAACATACTCGATAATTCCCTCTTCATTCACACTAAGCATTGCAAGAGGAATTACCCCACCTAGATTTCCAGGAGAGTTGGATAGTATATGCTTTCTGCCTCTGAACGCAAACCTCCGCACTACTATCACCATATTTTATTAGCATAACCTAATTCTATTAGAATAGTCTAATTTAGTTTTATAAAAGAAATTTTATCAAATAATTTGTAATATTGGGATCTATTTATAATATTACAAATAGAATTGAAAGGAGTTGAAGACTATTGCAAGATATCCTAAGTATACTAAACGCCTAAATAAAATTTTTATCCTTATGTTATGTTAGGGTTGATCATCTTGAACATCAAGAGGATTACTAGGGCGCTGGAGGATTGCCTAGAGGCAATGTTAATTTTGAAGAGGAAGAAGGGATATATAAGACTTAAGGATCTATCTAAGCTTCTGAACGTAGCTCCAAGTTCCATCATTAGTGTGCTCAAGAGATTAGAGAAAATGGGCTATGTTAAGTATATCAGAAGAGAGGCAATACTTCTTACGGAGGAGGGAGAAAAAATCGCACAAGAGATCTATAATAGGCATCTCATAATCAAGAGATTCTTGAGGGAGGTGCTACGTCTACCAGATGACATCGCTGAGGAAGATGCTTGTGCTATAGAGCACAAAATACATAACGAAACAATAATTAGGCTCAAAATGTTGACAGAAGTTATTTTGAGTAACCATGAATTAAAGGAAAAAATACGCAAAGAGATAAATAGGTGAGTTATTTTAATCTATTTTTCTATGGATGTGTTTGCTTTTAATGCATTTTCCTTCTGAGTAAAACTATAGTTGCAGTTATGGCAATTATTGCTATTGTTATTATGGGTAGTGATACTATTGTTATGCGTATCCTAGCGACATTTCCCATGAAATCCACGGCATACACCTCCACGACATGGGATCCCGGGGCTATGAATCCTGAGTATTTGAGTGTGCCGTTTGTCTCAGCAATCTTCTGGCCATCAAATATAAGTATTGTCCTATTTAATAGAACGTTATCCTCAGCTCTAAACTCAAGGCTTACAAATTCCGGCACAACACTTCCATTGTTTAGGTTCATTGATACTGTTGGTGGATGGTAATCATAGTATAGTGTCATAGAATCTCTAGACTCCTGATATGATGTATCGACAGCCTCAACATACACCGTATGTATACCCTCCTCAACAGATATGTTGTATTCTTCCCTAAGCCCCTTTATGCTTGCAACTAGACTGTCATCAACATAAATCATAATATACTTTACTTCGAAGTCATCGTAGATATCCCACCTAACAGTTATACTATCTACCTCATAATTAAGCCTTAATACATGTTGTTCTAGGCGAATATAGGGAGGTTCATCCGATATGTGAAGCATTATACTTCGGGAAAATATGGAGTTCCCATATATGTCCATGATTCTGATAGCAAACTCAAGATCTATATTCCCCTTAGTTAGAGTTATATTCGCGAATGCGTGGTTACCCAGAACTATTAGTCTTTTTAGTTCGTATCTCTGATTTTTGTTCATTACATTATATAATATATCTATGGTTACATCACTCTCATCAAAGAAGTCCAATGAGATATTAAGTTTAAATGGCCCAAAAGATGCATTGTATGATATCCCGAGGATCTGGGGTTCCGTATAGTCTATAAGGTTTATATGTTCTATCCATCCAATGTAGTCCTCATAGTAGCTGTATGAGTATGATGTCCCCGTAATCCTACCATAGGCCATAAGTGTTATTGTATCGTTTTCCTCAATTTCGCTGGGAGCCTGAATCTGTATTTCAATAGTCTCGCTCTCCCCACCTTCAAACACATCGTCAAAAACTATGCTGTCGCCTGCGAGAACACTGTATCCGTCTGGTACTGTGATGTTAAGGGTCGCGTTACATGCTGGGAAGCTTTGAGAGTTGAATGGCTGTGGGACATAGTATGTTATATTTACATGTAGAGTGAATACATTATTTGGTGCTAATCCCTCGATAGTATAGTCTATTTTCCATGGAACAATAGCCATGCCCCAGTAGCTACTATATTCCCAGAGGTCATAGAATTTGTCGTAGTCAATAAATGTGTTAGGCCCAGCATACGGCATTTTTGTGTACCAAGGATCGTGAAGAATTATCCTCTTATTCTGATCGTCGTATCCCTTAACAACTCTGAAATGCCCATAACGCCCATAATCATAGCTTGTAAGAACCAAAATAGGTATGCCTTCATCCACTAGGTGTTTGAGATCCTCAATTGTCATGTACCAAGCTTGAAATGCTGGAAAACCAATCTTTCTATGCGGATATCCACGCAGACTGGAGTTCTGGATAGCTGTGCTCAGAAAACTGAAATGCGCCGCTCTTAGCAGATCCGTATTGTATGTTCCGTACTCGGGATCCCAATTTGCTACGGCTCCTATGAGCTCCTCTGATACGTATAGACCCCAATAAGCGAAGAGCATTCTAAGAGATGCTTCGCCGCAGGAATACGATCTTTCCTGATAATAATGCGGAACATAAAATAGGCTATAGTTTTGATGCTCTCTCAGTGAGCCCATTGGCCTATAAGTTGTGTCCGCATCCGCCTCGCCATAGCTTTGTACCATAGATATGTTGTGTTCACCAGGCACTATATTCGAATGGTAATCCGAGACTCCATAATCGCAGCATAGAATGGGAATAACTAGAATTATGAGGATAATATACGCATTTCTCCTCATGAAGTATGCACCTGGACAATATTTTCTGAAGCTAAAAACTCAAAATAAAAATTTAATAATAGTTATACGTCAATATTGTATTTTTTAGGGGATTATATTGACTTATGGGTGTTTTTATGAGAGATCTCTACCGCTCTGTTAAGGCGGTTATATTTATTTCGAGTTTGATTCTTTTTCTTATTGGCTACTTTGCCGTGCATATTTATATCCACGCCGTCTATTATGATAAAGAGGATCCCTACAGAGATATTCGTGAAGACGTATCTTACTATGTGGAGAACTACACTGTTGACGTTTATTGCTACAGGAACTGTGACCTCTCATTTCAACTAATAATTGTGTATAAGGTCTGGCAGGGGACAAAAAGGTATGGTTTTAAGCAGTTTCTAATGCCTAGCTTTAAATCCTTTATATGTGATGTTGAGGCATACGATAATACCTCAATGCTCCACACCCATGTGGTTGAGGATGGAGCCTATGTCGAAGTTGGTTGGCGCTTTGATAATCCTATGCATGATGGTGAGGCGAGAATCGTAGTGGTCAGATTTAGAATGGTGAATGGTATAACGAGATCCCTAAATAGGGATATTCTAAAGCTCCTAAACATAGGGTATTTTAGGATTCCAGTTAAGAAAAAACTTCTTAGGGTTTGGGTTCCTAGAGATGTGAAGATTTATTCAGATGTGAACTACCATGTCCTAGGAAGCTATAAGGTGATAGCAATTGAAAACTTTGATAGGGATGTTGTATTGGAATTCTCAAGCTTCACGAATAACATGAATGACCAATTAGTACTAGTAATATGCATTGTGGGATTGGCGATAATCGCAGCTACAAGCCTATTAGGCCGTACAACTACTAGGGATTTTATGGGTGTACAATCTTATCCATCATCATACTACGTTGCGATGATGAAAGGGCTACAAAAAGCGGCAGTACAAGCGTTCTTTGTTTCAAGACTAAGATCGATGAAACTTATTAAGTTATCTAGAGAAATAAGAAAGCATGAGAGACTGGCCAGCGGCAAGATCCGCAATATGCGACAGATCAAACTATGTACGGATCAACTTATAATGGATCTGAGAGAGGAGGGATTTATACGAAACTTCAGAAAAACAAATTATCTTCTTGCTGTTCTAGGCTTGTTTTCAGGCATACTCATAGTAAATTATGCTTTACAATTCTTATTTGTTTGGCTAGTAACCCTAATAATCTTTCTCGTTTTTGTCAGCAGAACATATACAAGATTAGCAATGATCTATGCTAAGGAAGTTGAAAATCTCCCCATAGATGCTATAGTCAAAAGCGATTATTTACTCGAATATTTGTCAGCGAAGGGTCTTGACACTCCAGATGATATAGGGATACTGGAAAAACGGAATAAAAAATTGTATTCCAGGGTAGCAGGTGTTATGAAGCAGATTATAGATGAAATAAAGAGTGTCTTCGACTTAGAGGAGTGTCATGGCCTATTTTCGGGATGGATCCCTAAATCTTCTGGAGAAACAGGATCTATCGGATGCTTTGGTTGCGGAGGCTGTGGTAGCTGTGGAGGCTGTGGTGGCTGTGGAGGTTGCGGAGGCTAAACTATTATCCCCTTGCTGATGTGCCTTTTCCATTAGTATTCTCTTTGAACTATCCCTTTTATTTTCAGATTCAGGTGACAGAAAGATGTAACCTTAGATGTAAACATTGTTATGTTGAAACAAAAGCTGTTGATATGGATTTTTCGTTATTTGTAGAGGCCATAGATAACTTCAGGGAGCTGCTGGACCTACTTAGGGTCAGAGGGACTGTTTATCTTAGTGGTGGGGAACCATTGTTGTGGCCATGGATCTGGGATGCTATAAGATTAGTTCGCAGAAAGAAGATTGTTCCACGAATATTAACAAATGGAACCCTAATCACACCGAGTATCGCCAAGAAGATAAAGAAAATGGGTGTCAAATATGTGCAGGTAAGCTTAGATGGTCTAAGAGAAAACCATGAGTACATAAGAGGAAAAGGCACTTTCAGACTAGCAGTAATGGGTATTAAGAATTTAGTTCGCGCTGGGATTGAAGTAACGGTAATGGTCACCCTAACAAAAAGAAATATAGGTGATATCGAAGCATTAGTAAAACTTGCAGAAATACTTGGGGTTAAAAGAATATCATTCCAAAGGCTCGTCCCAATAGGCCATGGCGAGGAGCTTCGCAACCTAATGCTGTCATCAAAAGAAATAGCGAATATCATGAAAAGATTACTGAGAATAGAGACCAAGGTAAATATTGTGAAGCGCGAACCATTCTGGGGTATAATCTACAAGATCCCGGGAGGATGCTCGGCAGGCCACATAGGCTTCGCACTACTACCTGATGGAACAATTTTGCCTTGCAGAAGACTTCCAATACCTCTAGGAAATATCAAAGAAAACTCTCTAATCGAAATCTATTTTGATCATCCAATAATGAAACAACTAAGAAATAGGAACCTCTCTGAGTGCTCCAAATGTGAATATGTTATGTATTGTTATGGATGCAGAGGAATAGTATATGCGTTAACTGGAAAACTAAGCGGGAGAGATCCGCAGTGCCCCAAAGATTTTCTAGCTCACCACTAAAATATATAAAGGAGACGCACATTCAAGAGCATTTATTGGAGGATTAGGGAAATTTAAGAATGCTTTAGTTATTATGGGAAGTAACGAATAATTGAGGAAATTATTAATGAAAAATCGCTATGGTGTCATAATTTGTTGGAAAAATACAGTTAGCTAGACTACTTCCGAAAATACCAAAGATGAGTATTATTAATATGGTCGCGAAACTGGTTTCGTTAGTCAATTTGGTGGCTCCTGGTATGTGGTGATTGGCACTAGAGAGATCAAACTAACGATCAACACCAAAAGAAGGAGAAACAGAAACAAAACAACTAAAAACTCACTAGTGCTCAGAACAACGGAAGGATGATGGAGACGATAATGAAGGTCATGTCACAAACTTGCAAAGTCGCTCTCTATCCCAACAATTCATGATACTATCCAAATGATGAGTTTTCGATAGGTTTGATTTCTAAATCGTCAGGAAATTTAGGGTTATTAGATAGCTGGCAAATAGCACCACTACGAAACTTATTATGTGTATTAAAACCCGGATTATGAGGTTTCTATCGCCTCCTCCATACTTAACATAGATAACCTTGTTTATTATACCTGCTGTTAGTGCGGCTATCAGCAATAATAAACCTGTTTCTGTCGAGATTTTTTCTGCTAGGAGAAGAGATATTACTGCGAGTTCAACACCGCTGACAGAGTAGAAGCCACTTGCAAAAGCGACCAACAATGAGTATTGGGGGCTAAGAGTTTCTATGAGGATTAGTGCTATGCTAACTATGAATAGTATCAAGGAGAATTTTGTTGCTTCTCTATACGATAGTGGGTTCTTAATAATCTCTATTTTCCCCTCAGTAGGAATATTATATCTACGTAGTCTGAAAAATAGGTATATGGTTCCTATCGTTATGCTTGGCGCTACTACTATTGCGTAGAGATATATTATTGTTGGCATCATAAATGCAAGCACTATTAAATAGAGCAGGGTTCTAAGTATAAGAGTCATTATTATTGCGATTATAGCTGTGGTTGTAAAAGCTACGGAGATTTTAGATTTAAACTTATTGTATATCCTTGTCACTTCGACCGTTGTTGCTTCACTATGAACCAAAGCACCTATACTAGCAAACATAACGAAGCCCTTCCTCATACCAAGATATTTGATTATCATGTAGCCTGAGAACTGTATCATTAAAATGAAGATTAGGAATATGAAGTAGAGCTGAAGATCCAATATACCGAGTATCCTCACCGGAGGTATTATTGGGAGTATCACAAGAGCTAAGAGACCGATTGTTAGTGCTGAGGTTATCTCCTTATACTCCAGCGAGGCCAAGATGCCCTTCACAACATGCTTGGATGACAGTATAGCTGTTATGAACACCGACAGAATAATAGCCCAGTAGAACATACCGATACCAACGAAGATACCCAACATATAAGCAAGAAAAACTGCGATGGCTGTGGTCTCATAAATCTCCTTCCTAACAAAGATATCGTAAAGTAGGAACAGCATAGTCCACAATAACACAGCTAGAAATGACACAATTATAACGTATGGAATACCAAACTCAAACTCAATTATGGTTGCAGCGGCGCCTAGAAGACTAATCAAGCCAAAAGTTCTGACACCCGGAATATCGCTTTCCGTCTCACGGGTTTTTGTGAACTGCCTTTCTAACCCAATAATACTCCCCACAATAAAAGCAACTATCAGCTTAAACTGAATAGTCTCAAAAATGGATGCCCATATATCAGATATCTCCAAGACAACACCACCTTATAACGAATATATAAATCCAGAAACATAAAAATTAAAGGATAGTTATTTTGGAGCCTAGCCCTCAAGGATCTCCTTGACCTCCTCTCTTCCCTTTGCTAGTTCCTCTTCCTGCTCCTTATCAAGGAGGAGTAATAGTGCTAAGAATTCGCCGACATGAGTCTTTTCTTCCTTAGCTATGTCGAGAAGAACCTTCTTGATTCTCTCATCAGAAACCATCTCAGCCAACTGTTCATATAGGTTTACTGCATCGAGCTCAGCTATTATTGCGGTCCTGAGAGCTTGTTTGTTTACATTCTCCTTTGAAATTTTGTCGACGAGAATCGGTATTTCGGAGAGCAATATCGACACCTCCAAGATTTTTATTGAGTTAAGATAAAATTTATTATATAAATCCAATGTGAATATGCTCTCTAGTCGCACCAATAACAAAACCTTTGTCTCTCAATACCTCAAACTTCTGCCGAAGATAGATTCTAGGGAGAAGCACCGAAGCCCAGCCGCGGAAGAACTAATATATACCTCTTTCTCTTATTACCAATAAAAGTATTTGTTAGCGTTTGCCCCTAAAATGTATGGGGGTCAGGGTTGAGGGTCTCTGGAAGAAGATTCGTGTTTCTTTCTGTTCTGATGTTTTCTCTGCTTGCCACAGGTTTTGTTTCCGCACAGAGTCAATCAATTTATGTTATTGGTACAAGCGAGACTAATAGCTGGAGTTTGTATGATGATTTCAATGTTCTGAATACAAGCATATGGGATTATAGATCTAATGAGGAGAGCTATCCATATGTAAGCTCTTCTAGTGTTGTTTTCACGGGATATATCGAATTTATGTATTCGCAGTTATTACTGAAGAAGGACATACAATCCGATTTCAGCGCTGAGTTTAGGTTCTATATAGATGGAGGAAGTACAGGTGCTGATGGTATCGTCTTAATGTTCTATAAAAACCTTGATTACACACCTGCACCTGGAAAAGAATTAGGCTTTGATGATGGAAGTAGTGTTGAAGGTTTTGGTGTTGAGATAGATACATTTGCGAATCCTTTCGATCCCTACGAATCAGGTGTCCACATAGCTCTAATAAAAGACAGTGTTACGAACCATCTTGTAAGCTACAATGTGTCAACATATGATATTAGGGGTTCATGGCATACGCTCAATGTTACAGTAAAATATAACAGGCTTCTAATATATCTAGATGGCTCTGAGATCATAGATTATACTTCCTCACAACTACTTAGCAGGGACTATGGAGGGTTCGGAATAACAGCGTCAACAGGTTCCTTCTATGATATACATAAGATAGATTGGATAAGACTCTTTGTGTCGTTGTCTACTTCACCCCCACCTTCACCTGGTCCGTCACATCCTTCAATACTAACAGGTTTCTATCTAATGTTGCTGATTATTGGAATCGCTATAGTGGGAGGGGGAGTAGGAATATGGTTTCTTTCTAGGAAATGGATGAGCCGTAGAGAAGCTAGGGTCTTGCAAGAACCAACTCCGACCCGTCCTGAAAAGAAGCCTTCAGAAGAGAAATATCTGCTTTTCAAGGACAAGAAGATATTTGTTGATACCATAAGCCTTATCCCTAAGATGCTAGGATATGGAATACTGGCTATTGTAATTGATATCCTTATTGATCCGGGAAAGGTAGGATTAGGAGTGGGAGTTGGTTTAGCTTTAATGCTATTCACAATTCCAACCTTCCTAGCAATGATACTATCCGAAAGCTTTGGTGTTCTAAAAACTGGTTTGATCTACATTGCGTTAGGTATCTTGGCTTTCTTCATATTCTTTGGTAATCTAGCATTAATGTCAGATCTCCTCGCCGGATTTCTAATAGTAATAGGATTCCTCTTTATCTTAATGGGAGCAGATCTAATAAAGATATACCGTGAGTCAGAAGAGGAGTGATAAACCGAAACTACAATTTTCTTTCTATATTTTTATTCCAAGTCCTAGAATTTTACTGTGGAAAGTCCTAGCGTTCTCAGGAGGTTCTAGACTATCTTATCTACGTTGGTGATAAAATATGTATCCTTAATGTCTTTTATTTTGCTATACAATTTTTTGTCCGCTGTGATGAAGACTCCATGAATTTTCTCTTTTAGAACTAAGTATACTGCATCGTATGTTGTTATGTTTCTTTCTATTGCCAATGAAAGAGCCCTTCTGAGATCTTTCCTGCTGAGTTTTATTATTTTGGGGCTCAGTATCAGTAGATTATGTAGTGCGCTTAGAGCTTGGTCTAGGCCAAATATCCTTCTAAGCTTAACTGCTTTCCAGAGAACACTGACAATCTCATATCTCAACAAAGGTGGGGCATAAAGAATTATTTTTCCATTGATATATGCGTCACGTAGTTTTACAGCAAGTTCGCTATACTCCTCATTTAAGATCCACATAGCAACGATATTAGCATCAACAACTACCCTCATATATGCTCCCTATCCTCTCTGATCCACTCAGCAATTGTTCCAGCATTGAGCCTTGGAAGTCTTTTTCTTATTGTATCTAATCTCGCTGCAGCAGTCTTCATAAGCTCCTTTCTGATTTTCTCCCGTATAGACCTCCTTATATATTCTGGCCAATTTATGGGAATACTTTTCATCATCTTCTTGAGCTTTTTGGGGATCCGTATAACGAGAACATCTGTCATACTCATACATATCACCAATAAGTATAACAATAAGTTATACATTATTTAAGCCTTAAAAATTTCTTTGTAATAAGCTATAGATACTATGCGATGAGTCCTCTAGGTGCGTCGTGTTGGGTAAGCTTGCTGTTTGTCCGAGGGATTGTTATGATACATGTTTCTATGAGGTGATCAGCGACAGAAAACTTAGACTTGCTCATACTGGCAAACCAACAATAAAGCTTAGTTGTCCCAGAGCTGAGAAGGACTTCGATAGGGTTTTCTCTCCAGAGCGAGTCTTATATCCGTATGTTGCTGTTGATAAGAGAAGAGGTTTAAGGAGGAGGGTTTCGTGGAGTTATGCGATAAGATTAATCACCAATAAGCTTAGAGAGACGCTTAGAGATTATGGCGCAGAAAGTGTGCTATTTCTCGACTATGCTGGAAACCGCGGTATATTCACCCGATATATGACTCAGCGTCTATGGTATCTCCTAAATGTAGCTAGAATAGATTATACCCTCTGCGATGGTGCTGGTGAGAGAGCACTAAAGCTACATTATGGGAGCACATATGGTGCACTACCAAATCATATGGAGGGCTCTAAGCTCCTAGTATACTGGGGGTTCAATGCCGCTATCACTAGTCCACATAATTTCTTCTACGCATCTAAACTAAGAAAGTGGAGAGGCACAAAGATAGTTGCTGTGGATGTGTTGAAGACAGAGACTGTGCGCTATTCGGATATGTGGTTGAGGCCACGCTATGGAACAGATATTTATCTAGCCCTCGGAGTCGCCAACTATATTATCCAAAATGAGCTATACGATGAAGATTTTATTGAGAGATATACCTATGGGTTCGAAAAGTTCAGAGTATATGTAAGGAAATACGACATTGATTTGGTCTCTAGGAAGACAGGAATACCAAGAGAGAAAATAGTAGAATTCGCAGAGACCTACGCTGAGAAGAAACCAAGTATAATATTCATTGGATATGGTCTCCAAAGGAGAATAGGTGGAGGCGAAACCGTTAGAGCGATATCCCTCTTACCAGCCCTAGTGGGGATCCATAGAGGATTCTACTATGGAAACGTTGATGGACTAATGATAGATCTGGAATATCTTACGGGTTCATTTCTAGGAAAGCCCTCAAGAGTAATACCCCAATCGAGGATAGGTGAGTATATTGCGAGAGGTGAGTTCAAGTTTATCTATATCCACCTAACAAACCCCGCAGCGACACACCCAAGAGCTGAACTCATAGGGAGAGGACTACTAAGAAAAGATGTGTTCGTAGTTATACATGAAACCCATTGGACAGACACAGCAAAATTGGCCGACGTTATCCTCCCAGCACCGACATGGCTTGAGAAGAAGGACGCGGTTTTTGGCTATTGGCATAACTATATTGGTTTGAACGAGCCTATTATTAAGAGGATGGGAGAATCCAAGACAGAATTGGAGGTAATGTGGCTTATTGCGAAGGGTCTTGGCATAAAGAATGAATTCATATATGAGGATCCTATGAAGGCCCTCAGTAAGGCTCTTGATGAAGAAACATACAACAGGCTAATCACAGACCACATCGCCGAGATACGATACCGAAAACTAGATGAATATCAGACGAGAACAGGGAAAATAGAGTTCCTGAGCACCGAGGCAATAAGGCAAGGTCTAAACCCAGTACCGAAGCCAATAGACATTAAACCCCCACAGAAGTTCCCATTCATACTGGTCTCATCCGCACATATAAAGTATACTCACACACAGTTCGAAGATGTATATGGTCCAATACCACCAATACTCGAAATATCGGAGGAGGATATGAAGAGAATAGGTATTGAGGATGGAGACAAAGTAGTTGTGAGTAGCAAGTATGGAAGTGTGATCCTCATAGCGAAGAGAAGCGACAGAGTCCCAAAAGGCATAGTCTTCGCCTATAGATCATGCAGAACAGTCGATGGGAAAAGACTAAACTACATAACACACGATGAAACAAACGAGCTGGGCGGAGCAACAATAAACACAACGTTTGTTAATATCTCAAAGCATAAATCAGGAAACCAGTAAGCGTAGCCTACCTATACGACTAATAGAGGCTAACTCATCAATTCCAAACTCTCCATCGGCATAATCTAAATCCTATGGGTAGGAATTCAGATCCAATAAATCTGGGCTCTAAAAGATGTGGTATTAGATGAAAATCTCTTAAAAATCCCGCTTATTCTTTGCTATACGACTGTTTGAATATTGCTGAAAATTCACATAACATTTTTAAATAATAATTTGTCTTTTTTAGGATTGGTGTCTATGTATGTGGCGAAAGCTTCTGCTTTAGGATTGATATTTCTTCTCATAGGAGTATCTATTGTTTCCATTAGGTGGTCGCCCAAGTCCTAAGTTATGAACAGATTAAACATTTCCAATATTTTCGATATTATGGACTCGGGCTCCCTCCTCAGCACCTAATCGTTGCAAAACTAGTTTCGTTAGCAATTTTTGGTGACTTCTAACACGTGGCGATAAGCACTAAAGAGATCAGATAGGCAGACAACGTCGAGGAAAAAGAGGAACAGAAACAAAAACAACTAGCAGATGAGCACATCCTCATTCCAGCCAACAAAACACCAAAAAATGTGCAATTTCTATGCAGTTTCTCGCATGAGCTGTTAGATATTTCTTGCCTCGCAGTGCGTTCTGTACATTCGAGAAAACGCATGTATTCCGTGTCGCGCTGCGTTCTGTGCATTCGGGCTGTCCTCTGTTTTTGTTTTTGGGTCTAGGCCGGTGGCTCTTCCTCCTCGGCTTCTTCTCTTTCTTCCTCCGGTGGCCTCATTATTGTCTCTATTATCCTTCCTACTCCTTCCCGTTGTTCTGAATACTGGTCGGTGAGCTCTTAGCTGTTTTTGTTTCTGTTTCTCATTCCTTTCGACGCTGTTGTTTATCTGATCTCTTTAGTGCTTATCGCCACATGTTAGAAGTCACCAAAAATTGCTAACGAAACTAGTTTTACGACAGCAGACTTATCGAAGAAATCGTCTTTGCTCGCCATATGTTTTGTTTCATTCACATTGATTTATTAGTCAATAAGTTAGGTATGATAGTTTCCATAAGAAATCAATTCTTATTCGATATAATTTTTAAAGCTTGATATTACGTATAAGATGTGCTTAGTTGTTATTTATTTTAGGGATCTATCTTGTCTTTTGAAGAGGCTGAAATCATAAGGAGACGTGCGGAGAAGTTTTTGTGGAACGCAGAGATGCTCATCGAGGAAGGAGTGTGGGACCTCGCAATGTTCAATTTAGGGCAGTACTGTCGGCTGATATTGAAGTATAAACTGCTCGTTTTGAAGGGAACTTATCCACGGACACATTCATTAAGAAGACTGATAAGAGAACTTGGAGAATTTGAAAAAGAGATATTAAAGCTTATTGAAGATGTGAGAAATCTTCATTATATTGCTAGGCTTGAAGAAGCCTATATAGCCTCCAGGTATCTCCCATATATCTATGAAGAAAAAGAAGTTAGAGATATCTACAGATTCGTGGTGGAGGTGTTCAAACCCATTGTCGAGAAAATATAGTAATATCCTTGAAGCATTGAGAAACTATAAGAGAATTGCGATCAGGGTTAAGCATATAGTGAGGAAATATGATCCCAATGCGAAAATATTCGTTTTTGGCTCAGTAGTTAGAGGCAAGTTTACTAGTGCAAGCGACATAGACATACTCATAGTCACTGAGAGAATCGACCTCAAATATGATATCATAGTTGATGTATATAGATCAATAGAAGCACCGCTAGAACTCCACGTAGTAACGCAAAAACAGCTAGAAGATTGGTATCTCAGGTTCATAGACCCCGAAGAACTAGAGGAAATTTAGCTTTGCTCTTTGTCAATAACAATTATTGGCTCAAAAACAATATATAGGCGATTTTGTATTATATTCTTACTAGCAAGTCTTTGGCAGGTGTTAGTTTATGTACACAATCATAATCTTCTATAAGTTTAAGGAGCTATCAGCGGAAGCTGAGGAAAGAGCAAGGAACCAATGGGAGCAGCTGAAAAGCCAGTTCGAGAAATTTGGTATTAGGCTGGTAAGCAATAATCTTCATGCGTTTGGCACAAAGTTCAACGGTTTCCTGATAGTAGAGGCGGAAAACTTTGAGAACTACGTTCAGTTCTGGAGGTGGTTTAAAGATAGAATTCGATGGTACGTTGAGCAAACAATGACAATAATAGGCCTAAAGAAAGAATAGTTACGTGGCTAAAAAACTTAATGTCCTTCATATTATTCAATGTTCCCTAAAAATGGAAGCTATTCAAATTTATTTTTGTTGGTAATGTGAATTCTTGGGGATTTAGTAGAGTATCTAAACAGCCACGCAGAACAACTATGAGCTATAGAGTTTCTAGGATATCGTGGATAGATTTTATATCTAAGGACTTATGGATTAGTATGTTGGGCCCTTCTTCATCAAGCTTTACCAATAGTATGTCTGTCTCCCTATAGCCGATGTCAACTATCAGAACTGTGTTAATATCTTCAACATCATATTGTTGGCGTACTAAATAGAATGAACCTAGTTCCGCTGGTAGTACCTCTATGCTTTTTATATTTATTCTAATTCTCTGCCATTTAATCTCCGTATCTACCTTAGGTAAATGTATGATGTGTTCTCCACGAAGAAGCCTCTTGATGACATCTGTGTCGAGTCCGAAGCTTTTAAGCCCTAATGTAAGCTCCAAATCGTTTGGTATTAGGTTTTTATCTATGAGGTTTGCGATAAGCCCCAATATTGAGACACATAACAACCGCTCGTTTTCATAGGCGAATTTGCTGCCTTTTCCTCTAAGGGGTTCACCAAGACAGTAGATTCCAGAATTATGTTTGAATACCAACACGCCTTTTCTTAGAATCCTTTCTATTTCTTTGGTTTCTATGGTGTCTTCCAGTTTTCTTATTATCGGCCATACTTCCTCTATACCAATTTTCTTATTATGGATTATGTAGTCCATACTGGAGGTTCCTACAATGATGCATTTGTGAGATCGTCTAGCTAGTTGAAGACCATATATATTAGTGTAGTTTGGAGGAACAAAAACTTTATTTGTGCCTTCGGCTAGCCAAATAGTTCTGTATCCTCTACTGGACAGTATCTCTAGAATTTTTGAGCCACCAAAATAAGAGCCTCCTCCAGTAATAACCACCAATAAACGATTTGTCTCAATTTTATTATGAGTAATTATTCTATCTATACTCCTACACAGCCTCTCAGCAAAAGCATTATTTCTTCTTTCATATCTGCTGATTATCTTCTCGTCGGTAGCACATAACCTAGATCCTTGATGGGGTCGCAGATTGAATACGGTTTTTGTGAGTTTGCTTAGAATTCTTAGCGTCATAACAATCATCTTATAGTTTAGATTCCTAATACCAATGTCTCTCTCTATGAGATTCCTAATAGCGTCTAAATACTTCTTCCTAAAACATTCTTCATCGACCATGATTAGGCTTTCCATGAGGATAGCTAGTGGATACACCAAGATTTTTCTTGTTTTCTTTAATATACGCTCTTGAACACGACTGTCACATAGGAAGTCCCGGAGGACGGCCCCTATTTTTTGTGTTTCCTCTCTGCTAACCTTTGATATTTCGTCCATATATATTGCTAGTGCGAGAGGAATGTCTAAATTAGTTGTCCCGAAATATTTTATCAGTTTGGTAATCTTAGAATAATCAACGTTCCTTCCGAGGATAACATCTATAAAATGCTTAGACTTAATAAGATCCAGCCTATTTATCCTCCTTATTAAAGCCCCCCACTTCCGTCTATTCCTAACGATCTCATCTAAATCATATGTATCAATCCAAGCTATGAAGTTGGCTAACCCTGTCAGTGAGAGCTTATCTTCCCTCATAGCATGTAAAACATAATTAAAGATAATGTTTTTCATACTATCAACAGCAAATCCATGAGCTCGTGCAATCTCAGTGAGTTTCTTGGCGAAGACCTCATGGGCTATCTCATAACAATCACCATTAATCCGATAGACTAGTCCTAATCTCTCATCTATTGTGTCCAGGAACTTTTTGACGGTCCTATTGATAATATCCTTATAAAGTATGCAGATTTTATTCCCTAAGCATGTAAAAATCACACAAACTTTAATCAAAGCTTCTAGAAGACTATCAATATATTCCCTCCGGCGAGGATCGACTCTGATGCGTTTCTCAATAAAGCATCTTAGACTATCCAGTTTCCACTCATATATATCAATAAAACTACTTATCTTATCTAAAGATGACTCTTCTATAGAAACTCCTAATACTTCTTGCAACATCTTATCAGAGTATAGTCTCCTCTTAGCTATCTCAAAGAAGCTATCAGATATATCGACAACGTCTAGCGGGGGTATAGCTAGCTCGGGGATTATTGTCTTAAATATCCCATATTGTGTCCCAGAGCCCACAAAGAGGATATTAGGACCTAAAATGCTTATAAGTCTACTCAGCGTATTCTCAAAACGCTCCTTATTGATAATACTGTCTATGGTAGGTGCTTTTACATCATCTATTATTAAAAGATAGTTTTTCTTTTTCAAAAGCAACCTTAGCTTCTGAAGATCATTTCTTCTTTCCATAATATTATTTAACACTACTGAGTAACTAGCATAGAAAACTTCGGTTTTTTCACGCATAAATTTTTTATAGCCATAGTACAAAGCAAACCATGTCTTTCCAGTACCAGGAGGCGAGATAATAAAAGGTATCTGATTATGCCTAATAATATCATCAATTTTCTTCAACATGTTTTCATCAGGTGGGATGAAATAGCCTTTCTTAAAGTTTGCTGCGCGGGGCATTGAGAACCAGACATAACCATTATCAGCATCCACATCAATCTTTAAAAGCCTTCTAATATGGATAAAGCCAAGATCTTCGATAGATAGGGGAATCTCTCTTTTAACGAAAAGAGTAGTTAATAGTAAGGCTACAGAGATAATTATCAAGTTTAGTTCCTTGTTTATTATCGCAAAAACTAGTGCTACAAACGAGACCATAACCGTAAATGTCTCAATGAACTTTAAGATATCTTCCCTTCTAATATCATTAAGAGGCATAGAGATATCACCAAAGAGCCCATACTAGGGATATTGATTTTCTTAGTAGCACATTTCGGGCGGAAATCCTTTTAGAGCACTTCCGCGGAGAATATTGAGTAATATTCTATTTAAAAAAGCTTTTTAAGTCACTTAGCTTAAAGAGGCTTTAGTATTGTGGATAATCCTAGTTGGTGGGTTAGCTTGTTTAAGGGTTAATTTTTATTTCTTGATTAGCTTTTGTTGTTCTTACTATTAACCACTTATTCAGATAATGGAATTTGGATTGCTCGTCATTTATTATGATTTCTTTAGGTTTTTTCTCCATGAATATTCTTAACTTAAGTTTGTCCACGCCTTGATAACTCCTGTTAAGTACTTCTATTCCTATTTTTGTGGGGTTGGTAACAATTTTTGTCTCCGCATAGATTCCTTTCTCAAAGTCGTAGCTTATCCCATCATCCTCATACAGTATGAATTCTCCTTTTCTTTCCTTCGAGAATATCATGACTTCGTATTCTTCGATCCTTTTCTCCCCAACATATCTCTGTGGCTCTTGGAGAACTACTATTCCTCCATCCCTTATGAATATGGGTATTGTTTCTATGTCAGCCTTATAGTCTATTGTTACGGGGCCAAAATATATTTTTCCACACCAATAATCAAGCCAATATCCCTCTGGCAGATATATTTTTCTTTGATCTTTCCTATGGAGAATCGGCGCTACCATTATTGATGGACCAAACATGAACTGGTCTTCAACATCATATGCCTTATCATCATCTGGAAAATCGTAGAATAGTGGTCTAAATATGGGTTCACCATGGATATGCGCCCTCCAAAACAAGGAGTAGATGTATGGTAGAAGACGGTATCTGAGTCGGATATATTTCCTAACGATTCTTAATACTTCTTTCCCAAAACACCATGGTTCCTGAGGTGGTCTTTTCTTCGCATAGTGCGCCCTCATAAAGGGATAGAATACTCCAAGCTGGATCCATCGTAGATACAATTTACGTCGTGTTTTTCGGAATGGAGGAAAGAAGCCTCCAATATCAGCACCAACAAAGAATAGGCCTGACATAGACATGTTTAGTATCATAGATACAGACGCTCTGAGATGCTTCCATGAGCTCCAAATATCTCCTGTCCAATTCGCAGAATATCTTTGAATCCCAGCAAAGCCGCTTCTGGACAATATGAAAAGTCTCCTACCAGTTCTTCTGAGCACATCGTATATACCCATACATTCCAATAAGGCATATATGTTGCCAGCCTCCTCTATGCATAGACAAATATTCTTCTTGCAGAAGACCATGTTTTTTGGTTTTATTCCGAGGCCTACATAGCTCCTAAGCCTCGCCTCGGTTGAAGGCTCATTCATATCATTTTTGAAACCATCAACACCAAACTCCCTATGAAACCTGAGGTAGAGCTCACCCCACCACCTTCGTACATCCTCCCTAAAGAAGTTCGGCATAGCAGATCTACCAGGCCAACCATAAGCAATAAATAATCCACCCTTCTTGTCCCTTACAAAATAATCTTTCTCCATGCCTTCACGGAAGAGTCTATCTTCATCGTCAATCTTTATGTAGGGATCGACGATAACCACAATCTTAAAACCTAAGCTATGGAGCTTCTCTATCATGCTTTTTGGGTTAGGGAATCTCTTTGGGTGCCATGTAAATGGTCTGAAACCATCCATATAATCAATATCCAAGTATATAGCGTCGCATGGAATATCATACTCCCTAAACTTCTCAGCGACATGCAGAACCTCCTCCTCTGATTCGTAGCTCCACTTAGATTGGTGGAAACCGAGTGACCAGAGTGGGGGCATATATGGCCTACCAGTAATCTTAATATAGTTACTAAGGACCTCCTTTACATTGCCTCCGAGAATTATATACGCATCCAGATCCGCACCATATTTCTCTATGGTAATAATACCTAGCTTGTTATCTATGCGTACATCCATGTAGCTGGGACTATCAATATATATCCCAACAGCATAGCCCCTCCTAGCCATAATATAGAATGGTACGTTGAGATACAGAGGATCCGTCTTCGGAGAGCGATACCTTAGCGTCGGATCAACATTTCTAAGAATAATTCTCCCCCACTTCCTCTTATTCAGCGGCCCATCCTTCATCCCAAACCCATAGAGCCTAGAATTCTCTGCGAGTAGATGTGACCAAAGAACCTTATTTCTTCGCTCCTCAAACCTAGTTTCCTTAAACAACAAATCTTCCTTCTCAAAGATCTCAGCAAGACCCCCACTAACCCTAACAGTATACCGTCCCAAAGAATAGGATCCCTCCTCCTCGAAGTTCAACCTAACCTTCGTTTCCTTTCCGAACACAACAGCCTCCGACTTCTCCGAAGCCTTCTTATTCCTAACAAACCTAACAATGTTATCGGATACAAACTCCACAATCATCAAATACCACCAACACTTTTGCTGAGATTCCTAATATAAAACATGTAGCTATACGATATACTAAGAATATATTGAAAAGGATATATGGATCTAGACTAGACCCACTATCCGAGGATGAAGATTCAATATTAAATCAAAACATAGGGATAATTTCTCACCAGGTGAAGTCTATTATTTATTTTCTATGCGTCGAAAGAACGATGAAAAAATACTATGATGGATCTTTTGTGTGTCTAGGATATATGTTGTGAGAAGAAAGATATGAGTGTGGTAGACACGGATTTATAAGAGTGGATTTGCATTATAATATTTGAGGTGCAATAATATACAATGCTCGGGGGCAATCTGGTATATGTGGTGATAACATTGATAGAACTTATAGCGATAATCCTAGAAATTTTTGTCTCATTAGCAGTTATAGGTTTTATGTTCTCGGATGAACTAAGGCGCTTCCTATCACTGAAGAGTAGAATAGGTATAGTCTTCATAATGATGTTCGCTTGCCTGGCGATGTCAGGTCTTCTAGCGATTTTTGGTCTCACTCGATATGTTATCACTGATCCCACAACGGCACATATATTCTATAAGTTCACGATAATCTTTATGCGTGCGGCTCTAGTACTATTCTTCTTCTTGAGTGTTTTGATGAGAAGCGAGAAATTCCCACCAGTCATCAGCGGACTAGTGTTGATATTATTTGGCCTAAACATGGCGGCTTTCAGTCTGAGGGAGAACCAAGTTGTTGCTGTTGGTAACCTGTGGCTAATATTACCGAAATATGGTGTTCTGGAGGATATGACTGTCCTTATGGATACGCTAACACTGCTAATCATAGCGGCTATTGTTCTTATTTCGACACTATACTCAGCGATCAAAATAATAGGCCTACTTAGAGATAAGCCAGAGCTACATACAGGCATGATCTATTTCAGTGTGGGTGCCCTCATAGGTGTTATCGGCCCACTAGCGATATTAATCCTAAGAAGAATAATGACTGATATTGGAGCCCTTGCATTGATCTTCAGCTTCTGGTTCTTAGTGATAGGTGCAACACTAATAGTCATGGCGTTCTCCCGGCGCCCGGGGCTATGCTTTATTCTGCCTACAGAGTTAAGGTATCTTCTGATTATGTGGCCAGAGTCGGGCCAATTAATAACTGTTAGACCAGAAGTAGAGGATGATGCGGCTTCGCTATATGCTTCATTTATATCAAGCATAATTCTTGCATTTAATCAATACATAAAGGTTGGGCAGCTGAGAACTATTGATTTTGAAAAATATAACATCATTCTCTCCAAGCAGAATGAGGTAGCCTGTGCAATGATATTATCCTCACCACTGACCTTCTATAGAAGGCTATTAGAATTCTGTTGCAAGAAGATTACAGCTCTTGTGAAGAAATATGGTATTGAACAAGAATTCACAAAGATACCAGAAGAATTCGAAAAAGATATAGACAAAATTTATCGTAGATATATTGAGCCCTTCATAATATGAGGGGGGTCTTACCTATGGATCCCTATGCGGATCCATCATATCTTAAAAAATTAAGGCGACTAATAGGAATTATCAAAGAAAATAAGGATAAGCTAAATGTATATGTTCCTAAGCGTCTCCTATTTTTCAAGTTTGCGGCTCATAGCTCTGGAACAATGCTAGGACAGCAACAAACATACAAATATAGCCTCCTCGATATGCTCCGCATATTCGACATGGGTAGCAAAATGGTTGAGGAACTCCTGGGGCACAAGAGGGGGAGGCTGCTTTTCATTGGGAATCGCGGAGCATCTAGTGCGATCTTCGTGAAATTCGCTAAGATTGCGGGATTCCTTAGAAGAAAATATACTGCGTTCTATACTGATGATCTTGTGCGGGAAAGGAAAAAGGTAAAGGGTATTTTCGATACGTTGTTTATGCCTCTAATATCATTTGTAAAAATAACCAAACATTGCAACCTAAAGGAACATACTCATGAAGGGACATGGACAATCTTGGGTGGAGACTATGTTGGTGAGAGTTTCTATCGGTACGCTTTGGAGAGCGTGAATGGAAACGTAGCAAGTTTCTATGCCGCTACTGAGTGCCCAGCTATGGGGATAGGGTTCCCTGAGAGAGACGAATATGTTCTATTCCCAGCAATATACATACCAACAATAATAACCGAAAGCGGTGAGATAATAGACATCCTACCAGAAAACAAGGACTCAGCAAACAACACGACTGGGGAGCTCGCAGTAACGGTTGACTGGAATGGTTTCAGATGCATCAGATATCGGCTGGGCGACATAATAAAGATAAAGGATTTTCCATACGCCAAATTCATTGGCAGGACAACATCTGCACCAATAAAAATAGTTTTTAGAGGAATAGAACTCACAATAAGACATGCATATAGGTTCAAGGTTAGAGACCTCTGGTTCAACTCACTCCAAATAGACTCTCTCCCATATCCGACCATCGCTCTCGTCGAAGAGAAAGGGAGAAACGCCATATTCTTTGTGAATGCAAAACAGCCAAGCATCAAGTGGATAAGCGCATTGAAGAGCATAGCTTACGGCTTCTACCAAGACGCCGTAGAATTAGGCATAATGAAGATATACACTGTCTTCGATCCTAACATATTCGAGGAGTTCTGGAGTGCCGTACAGAGGGGAAGAGACCAAGCAACAGTCTCAAGAATAATAATCACAGAATCTTGCTCAGAAATAATCGATGCGATAAGCGAAAAAATAAAACCACTAGACGAAATAATACGGATAGGTGGAACCCAGAACTAGGAAAATCCTCTGTGCCTATCCACAAATGCTAATATCTTTCCCTTGTATTCCAAAAAATACAAACTAGAAATTTCCTCCAGGTATAGGATACTTTTTAGAAATAATCTCTAAGGCCTCCCTGTATTTTGCTAGAGAATCTAAAACATGATTCTTATCTGCAATCTTCTTTCTATGGTCGACCTCTCTTCGTCTATAGTAGAGTGATGATAACAGACGACTGAGCCTAGTAGAATCCTCTAGGTCACGAAATATCGTGTTAACAGCAAGATTTATAAGCTTCCCAGCACGTTCTGGTGGAGTCTTATTCTCACTTAGCAGAAGCCCCCTCAGAAGAGCTTCCATCGAGAACCAAAGAGCTGAGACAGCCTTATTATAAGCACTAGCTTCTATGTCCACCAAAGCTTCTCTCTGCAAGATTAGATATTTTTTAATGTAGAATTCTGAGCTCATCGGGCGTCACTATGTCTGGTATTATTGTTCCTGGGACGCCTAGCTCTTGCTCTACTTTCTCGATGGCATCAAAGATCTTTTCGATGACCTCATCTTCTTTTGTTCTTACAACGATCCTGACATTGGAGCCATCCTAACCATCAAAAGACTCGACAGCCAGAAGATTGTCGCCCAATATGCTCCCAAGTGTTTTCTTTAGAGCTGGGAGGGTCTTATCTACTGGCACCTCTACATCAATTTCTTGCATTCTAGCCTCATCGGGCGTCACTATGTCTGGTATTATTGTTCCTGGGACGTCTAGCTCTTGCTCTACTTTCTCGATGGCATCAAAGATCTTTTCGATGACCTCATCTTCTTTTGTTCTTACAACGATCCTGACATTGGAGCCATCCCAACCATCAAAAGACTCGACAGCTAAGAGATTGTCATTGAGGATCTCAACTAGCTTGGGAAATAGCTTTGCCAGAGCAATATCCATCTCTGTCATTTGTTTGCGGACAACAATTTTTAGTGGCATATTATTCGCACCAAGGAAAAGTCAAATATAAAAGATATGTATTATGCATAAAAGAAGAGATACAATTTAGAGAACATCCTAAGACATAAAGCACTACACATAATCGAAAACAAGATCCACCTTAGACCTATAAACACAAAAAGTCTAAGCACAAAACATCATTTGGATTTCTCCTAAGTTCTCATCAAAATATTATCAATAAGGGATACATCGCACAAAAAATATAATAAAATTTACGGAAAACTTAGATTTCTACTTAAAATTCAAAATAGTAGATAATAGATTTATTGGTAATATGTATTAAAAATTTTTAATCTCTATCGAGAACTTCTTATAATCGAAAAAATAGAAGAATATACAACAAAAAGAAGTTTTCGATTAAAAGTAAGAAAACTAAGAGCTATTATTAAACAGTCCCTAGGAAATTGATAGTCTAAAAGCTTCATATCATTTTATCTGATTTTGGTAAAGTCTAACTATGTAACGTAGCGTTAGTGTTTTCTAAAATTGATGTCTTTTCATGACTATTTTATGCTCTTACCTTCTGACTATTCTCATAAATGTGGTTTGCGTCGTTTTGTGTGATTTTTCTTTTGGTGTTAATGTTTTTGTGGAGGTTTCTTATCCGTTAGAATATAATCTCTGTGGGAGAGCTAGCGCAATTAGAAATATTGGTCAAATTTATGGGGGATGTCGCAAAACTAGTTTAGTTAGCCAATTTTGGTGGCTTCTAACACACGACGACCAGCACTAGAGAGATCAGACAGGCAGGCAACGTCGAGGAAAAAAAGAAACAGAAACAAAACTGAAAACTCACCAACAAGTATTCAGAATGACAGGAAGAAGTAGGAAGGATAATAGAGGCAATAATGAGGCCGCCAGAGGAAGAAAGAGAAGAAACCGCAGAGGAAGAACCACCAGCCTAAACCCAAAAACAAAAACAGAGGACAGCCCGAATGTATAGGACGCATCGCGACACAGAATACATGCAGTTTCTCGAATGTATATAACGCCTAGCGAAGCAGCAAATATCGGATGTATCCCGCGAAGAACTGGACCAAACAGCCGGAAAACCTCATTCCCATCAAATATTACTGGCACCATTTTGCGTCTGGTCTCGAAAGTACTGAACCAAACTGAACCAAAACACATCGTTTTTGTCGAATGTGGCTTGCTTCGCCGTGCGTCTGGTCTTAAAAGTACTGAACCAGACTGAACCATTGCAGATTTTTGGTTAAAATCTAGAAAAAAGTTCTGAACTAAACTGAACCAAAACTTGCAGTTTCTGTCGAACGTAACCACCATCATTTGATGTCTGAGCCCAAAAGTACTGAACCAAAGTGAACCAAACTGAACCAAGATGTTTCATATATTCGAGAGCCAAAATGAGAAAAGACTTATCCATCTATTGTTGCCCTTTCTGTCGCTTCTTTTCCCCGATACTGAACCTCAATTTGATCTCAGCGAGGGCACCTAAATTGCATAGAACCTCAAACGTTTAGCTCAATATAAAGCTTATCGCGACCTACAATGTGGAATTTCCACCAGGATATATGATGGCTATTCCCACAAAACTATATATCGTTATTAGCTTGGCTTTCCTAGCATTTATTTCCTCAGCAATTATTCCACTACTAATATTGAACAGAGAAGACATATCACAGGAACTTAGAGTAGCTCATTGAAGTAGTTTTTGACTATGCTATTTTCGGATATCCTAACTGCTTTACTATCTGTAGTAATCCCGTCTTTGTTACAGTTATTATCTTGTTTTTTATTGCAGTCGCTATGCTTGCTGGGTGATAGTCTCCTTCCCCTCCCTGGATCATGATGGCTACGTAATTTTTGATTTTTTCTTCTGTCACGAACATTTTTACTCTTTCTGCAAATCTTTCTATGTAGCTGGGCGGTATTGGCGCCATGGTATATTTGTTCTCTATGAGGTAATATGTTTCTTTGGTTCCTAGTCTGCCTATGGCTACTAGGTCTAGTTGTCTGTGTGGTGGACCTCTTGGTATGTATACACTATGTATTGGAAGTATCTCTAGCTGTTCAGTTGTGTTGTTGAATAGCATGCCGTTTCTTTCTTTTATTATGAGAGGTGCTGTTAGTTTTTTTGCCTGTCTGAAGAGTCCCTCCACGTATTTATCGAACATTATTCCTAGCGACATACGTATTTTCTGTTTGTCTTTGGTGCTCACATAGGGTTTTGATGCTAGTAGCCATGTTTTCATTAGGGGGTATTTTAGGAGATAGATATTCTCTTTTCTTAGCTTTTGCTTTGTGACGAACCCTATTTCTACGAGTTCTTCAAGGACGTTATATGCAACATTATAGTCCATCCTTTCGCTCCTAGCTATTATTTTCGGTGTTGTATTCCCCTCAGCAATGCTCCGCATAACTCTCATAATTATCGTTTTTCCGTGTCTAGAGACTTCATCTATGAAGTCTATGATTGCCTCAAAGAAATCGTTTAGCTCGGTCGATTTACTTAGCTTTTCAAGAATATTGTTGAGCTCGTCCATATCTCTAACTTGTCTTGGTGCTATATGACTAACAATAATCTCGATCAGAGCTGGAATTCCGCCTGTTATCTCGTATATTCGCTCAGCAATACTATTAGGAATATTGTATTCTAGAGTTTTTGATAAGTGTTGGATGAGTTTCAGCGAACTATCCTTGGTGAGAGGTTCTATCCTCCTTGTGGTGAATAATGCTAAGAATGCTTTTCTGGCAGGACTTAGCTGAGTATATTTCTCTAAGAGATGCCACGATAGACTTGTTGATAGCACCCAAAAAACATTTCTAGTAGTGGGAATACTATCCTTAAGATACCAAAAAACTTTTTCAAGAGCCCTACTAAGCTTTAGTTTCTCCTCGATTGCAATTCTAGCTGCTAAGTGCTCTAATAAGAGGTGAAATTCGTCTAAGCAAACAGCTAAGACGATGCCATTTTCCCCAGCATATAGCTGGGGATACTCAACTAAAAATTTCAGTGCGTCAAAAGCTGTATCTGGAAGAGGATGCTCAACAATATTAAGCTTTTTCAACATAGCCAAATCTCTCAGTGCTGAGATCAAATCTCTTACAAGCTCAGTACCACTAGTTATGTGGGCAAGCCTAAGCAAGATACCATAATCAATACGAGAAACAAACTCATCCATCAATGCAGTCTTACCGACTCTCCTTAGCCCATATAGAATAACATTATAATTTGAGCCTCTATAACGGCTCCTATAAAGCGAAATAAGCCAAGATAACTCTTCTTCACGATCAACAAAAACCATACTTACACCCAAATGTAATTACACTTAATAGTAATTATAATTTGATATAAATTTATTTAAAGAACGGAACAATAATAATCTATCTTCTGTATCAATCAAAAATTCATAGCTTTCTATGAATGCTGGTCAAGGTGCTACTAGCGAATTAAAAGTCAAATAGCGTCGAAACTTTTGAATCCTACGAGTACATCATCACAAGTATGTACTCCGAGATAATATTCCTCCTTTTTCACCAATAAATAAAAATTCGTATGGTAGAATGCTGAGTATTTATCTTATTGAGCTAAGAATGGTTATTCAGATGAGGATAATTGTTCGAAAAGCTGTTCTATCAGATGCTGAGTTCATAGCTATGGCCTACAGAAGCGATAACCCATATGTTGAACAATTCCTACAGAAAGGTTTGGACACACCAGAGAATCTATGTCGATTTGGTGGGGTATGGATGCATAGAGATTCGTGCGCTGAGCATATAGGTCTTTTCAGGCAGTATGGTGGAGAGGTCTTTGTGGCTGAGCTAAACCATAAGGTTGTTGGGCATATCGAGGTTACTGTTGATGCTAATCGTAGTATCGGTGAGTATGCATACATAAATGTTTTGATGGTGCACAGAGATTACCGTGGAAGAGGAGTAGGAAGAAAGTTAGTTGAGGCCGCCATAGACTATGCCAGGGAAAGAGAACAAAATAGGATCCTAGTTGCCGCCGAAGAGCAAAGCGTTGGATTCTACAAAAAACTCGGCTTTAGGATCATGGAAGAATGGTTGAGCGTCTACGTACCTAAGCGACAATCGAAAGTTATCGCCACAGCTATCGAAAAGGAAGAAGCCCTAAGCGAGATTATGAGAAACAGATATGATCCCATACTCGGAAAGTTCCATGGAACAAGAACCATACTCTTTGAATTCGTCACACGATATGCCACACTGAGAAAACTAGACATACACCACATATTCCTCAAAACACAGATAGACAGCCTCCCAGCAATAATAGGGATAAGAACATCAAAGGACATTCCAAATGTAGCATGGGTCTGGTCAGAACACAGAGCCAATATAGATAAGACAATAGAGCAAGTAGCGGGAATCATATACCACCTCAACATACCCAAAATTCTCACCGCAATACCAAAACAAAACACTAATCTCGAAATAATAGAAAAAGTTACATGGATGGAGAAGACAATATGAGCGCTTCTTTCCCTATAAATTCTTGGTAGTAATGTAGTTAAATGTATATTTAGCTAGTCTAAAGGTTTCTTCGGTAAATTGTTTAAGGAATATTCAGAAATATTGTGATTCTATCCTCTATTGATACCTTCAAGTGTTCTCTCAGAGGCTTGTTGGCCAGCACATATTCCCCAAGCCGAACACCCTTAGCAATCGTAGGACACCTTTCGGAGTATTCCTTGAACTCAGATATCGAGAACACCAGAGCCTCTACCGTTACTTCTGAGTCGATACGTCTCGCTATTTTTAC
>Ga0190367_1000186_pt1 | contig 48388 bp, 48 predicted proteins | sample 4872181011_MG_FD_171838 | JGI IMG/M metagenome (GOLD analysis project Ga0190367, IMG submission 171838) | Hydrothermal vent microbial mat bacterial communities from Southern Trench, Guaymas Basin, Mexico - 4872-18-10-11_MG | ecosystem: Environmental > Aquatic > Marine > Hydrothermal vents >... | reverse complement strand
GTGAAATGTTGGCCCGCCACCGCCTCCTCCGCCTCCTCCTCCAACCCCTCCTCCAAGAGTCACTGTACCTCTGCATAAGAAAGCTATCTTTGCTTTATCCTCCTCTTCCAAAAGGCTCCAAGTTCCCCAAGGATCTTGTGTTCTGTAATAGAGATAAACATCCATTACATAAACTTTCCCTCCAGAGCATTGGCTAAAAACTGGGGAAGAGAGTTTTATGTATCCTCTTCCATCTTTTGGCACTACTAAAGGTGTAAAGTTACCTCCCTCTGTACTAAATATTAGGGTTCCCCACGGGCTTACTAATTTTACCTTAGTAATGTTTACTGCCATTCCTTTAGCTTTAGTATTTAATACTTCGATTCCTACTTCTCCTGCTATATTGGAAAGATATTGCCCTACAATATCAAATCCTTTAAATGGTTCCAAAACTTGCTCCTTTCTTACTGGTTTAAATACTCCTAGTTTCCAAAGGACAAGCCCAGCTATTGCAATTATTAATAGTGCCCAACCATAGGTCATCAAGTACTCTAAAGCTCCTTGTCCTCTCTTTCTCATGAAATTATAAACAGAGGAAAGGAATAAAAATAAGTAAGAAAAAAATTCACTATTTGTCAGTGATGCTAAAAGAAAGCATTATTTAACCTCTTTTCTATTTATCCTAAAATTATAACTTGAGCTTTTTCTCCTACTAGTTCTTTAAAGTGGTGCGGATCTTTTTCCAGTCCTTCAAGATAGCTATAATGCATAGGGATGACAATTTTTGTTTTTATTAGGTCCAAAGCTTTTACTGCCTCCTCTTCGTCCATAGTATAGGTTCCTCCAATTGGAAGCAGGGCAATATCAACGTCAATCTCTCTCATTTCAGGAATTACATCCGTATCTCCTGCATGGTAAATTCGTACTCCAGAAATTTCAACAATATATCCTACTCCCCTCCCTTTTGGATGGAAGGGTTTTCCTATGTTATAAGCGTGAACAGCCTTTATTTTTGTATTATCTATCTCAATCTCCTCTCCAGGTTTTATTCTAATTATCTCTACTCCTAGATTGCTTAGCTTTTTTGCCGCTTCTTCTGGAGCGATGATTTTTGTTTCTGGTTTTAGTATCAATTTTATCTTTTCTGGAGCACAATGATCAAAATGTTCGTGAGTCACCAGAACTATATCTGCAGGTTCTGAATATTCCCCTTCGGCGTATGGATCTATATAAATCACTTTTTCATTTCTGATTCTAAAACTTGCATGGCCTATCCATTCAATTTTAATTCCTTTGTATTCATATGCCATACTACTACCTTTCTTCCTGTATTATATTCCTTAACTAATTATGAAAAAGGAGCCTAAAATGTCAATAAATAAAGAAAACAATTACAGAAGAAGGTCACGATTCTAAATTATGCTTTTAGAAGATAATAAAATAAAATCCTATCCTTGTTCGCATTATAAATGAATTGTTTTAGTGAAGAATTTTCCCATTTAAATTTAAGTAAAGAAAATAATAGAAAGAACGGAATATAAAGAGACATTACAATAGTTCTTCCATAAATTTCCTAAAATGCTTTCTTCTAACCTTATATAAGATGCAAAGATAACCTAAGGTTTATATAAATTTGACATTGGAAGAAAAAGGTAGGATAAAAGAAAGACTATATAAGATAAATATCTATGCCCCCCGTAGCTCAGTGGTAGAGCGGCCGGCTGTAGGCGTTCCCACCCTTCGAGACCGCCGTGAGGCGGCCGATGAAATAGGGTCGGCAGGCACCGGCAGGTCCCCGGTTCAAATCCGGGCGGGGGGACTCTATCTCATTAGCTACCAACAACAAGAAATTAGTCTTCTTAGCTCTAGTAAAAGACATTAAGTCACTAAACCTCTTCAATTTTCTTAAATTTGATTCACAAAAACAACTTTCTAGAAGTCTAGAGTTGTTATTACTTTAGAGTCCTCTAAATTCCCCACCCCCCTATCAGCCGAAAAAGCCTTTTTCATTTTTAATTCCTAAAATTTTTTACTATGTGATATCCCTTTCTTCTATGGAAATAGATATCAAAGAAAAAGAGATTGAGATAAGGGAAAAAGAATTAACAGCTCTGGACTACTTTATTTTGGATTTTGTTGAAAACCTTGAAGGGCTAATAGATTATGTTATAGTTGGAGGTTATGTTCCGGTACTTTTTGGTAGGTGTAGAGGTACTGAAGACATAGATATTCTAATCCAAGACATTTCTGAAGAAAAGTTTAAGAAATTTTTGAAAAGAATAAAAGGAAAGTATGAGTTACTCATTCCGGATGACATGGAAAAAGCCTTTAGGGACTTAAAACAAGGGAATCCAATCAGATTTTGCAGAAAAGGGATAATAGTACCAAATGCTGAATTAAGAATAGCTAAAACAGATTACCAAAAATACTCGCTTAAAAATGCTTTAAAAATAAAATTTGGCGGAAAAACCATAAAAGTCTCTCCAATAGAAATGCAAATAGCATATAAATTATTCACGAATGATAGACATGATCAGATGGATGCTAGGTTTCTGTTCAAGTTGTTAAGAAGGTATATAAATATAGAGGTATTAAGGAAACTTATAGAGGATCTAAAGATAGACAGGCAAGTAACTAAAGAAGTATTGGGTGAAGATATCTGGAAGGAATAGAAAAGTCCAGTGAGAGGGACTTCAAGTTTATTGATAAATATGTTGAATGGATAAAAAAGACCCCAAATAAGATCTGGAGCCGAATGCAGAAAGAATTTATAGACTCTTTTTTCAAAAATAATTCTTTTACTATAATAGGAAATCCTAAAAGCAAAACTATCAATTTTAAGAAAATTTATTCCTCCGTAAGGGAGAAAGGATAATTGGATGTAATTCCGATCTGTTTTGATTCATTTTCGTTAAGATCAATGGCAACTTTAGTAAAAACAGACTCAATCAGAATATTTATTGATCCTTCCATAGCCATAGCACCAAGAAGATATGGATTACCACCCCATCCTCTTGAATTAGAATTGTTCGAACTTGATAAAGAAAAAATTAAGAGAATCGCTAAAAAATCAGATATATTTATAATTACCCATTATCATTGGGACCATTGTCCTCGTGGTGAGTTATTAGAAATTCTTTATGATAAGAAAATCTTTCTAAAAAACATTGAAGAATTCATAAACAATTCTCAGAGAAGAAGAGGAAATTATGTTGTAAGAGAAATAGTGAAAAAAGGTGCTGAGGTTACTTTTGCTGATGGGGAGAGTTTTAGAGAAAAAGGGGTAAAAATTGAGTTTTCGGACCCTGTTCCTCATGGAAAAGAAAAATCTAAGTTGGGATTCTTATTAATGGTCTTGCTAAGGAAAAGTAGAAAAAGAATTCTTTTCGCTTCTGATATCCAGGGGGTTATTTCAAACAGAGTTAAGCAGGAAATAATTGAATTAAATCCACAAATACTTATACTTTCGGGTTTTCCAACGTATTTGATAGGATATAAATTCTCGATAGAAGAGTTTGAAGCTTCAAAGAGGAATTTACTAGAGATTATTCAAAAGACAAGAGTTAAGACAATAATACTTGATCATCATACTTTAAGAGATGCAAATTGGAGTGAATTTTACTCTGATATCATTGAAATAGGAAGAAGAGAATACAATGTTGATATAGTAACTGCTGCTCGTTATTTAGGAGTAGAGGAAACAGCTATTGAGTCAAAAAGAGAAATTTTGTGGAAAAGCAATGTCAGCGTTTAGCTTGCTCATCATAATTCAGACCCACAGGGCCTCATCATGCTTTTTTGGATTTACATCCTATAAGCACAATCTTAGAAACCCTTATATAAAAATCATTCACCACTGATAAGTATGACTATTATTAATAACAATAAAAGAGGGCCTTCTGAGGATACTGTCTTATATAAAGGCATGCTCGGGGGCATATTAAATGAAGAAGTAACAAAGACTCTAGATTCTCTTCTTTTTTTAAGTACAGAAAAGAGAGTTATAGTCCTTTTGCAGCTTGCTGCACTCAGTGGGCAAAATAAAGAATTTGTGAGGCATAAACAGCTTTATGAGGTGATATCTCTAAATCTCTCCCTTATTAGTTTTTATATCTCATCCTCTGAGCTCAGTAGAATATTAAATGCTTTTGCCAAAAAAGGAATAGTTGAGAAGTCTAAGAGGTATGGATTCAGATTGACAGAGTTAGGTTATGTTTATTTAGTGGGATTTGTTGAGTTTTTTTATCAAGTTCTTTCATATCGTATTATAACTGGTCCTTATCCATCTTCCCTAAAAAGAGAACTTTTGAAAGAATTAGAGCCGCATACTTTTTGTGAAAGAGAAATCATCCCCTTTATTGGAATATGGAAATATTTACCGGAACCTTTCTCTAGTGAATTAGTAAAGAAATTAAAAACAGCACACGAAGAGGCTATTAAATACTCCGAGCGAAGTGAAGAGGAGACACAATTGAGGGAGAAGAGAGTAATAAGATTTGTTAAGTAATAAAAGTGCTTTTTGTTTTCTTCATATAGGACTTTCCTGCGGCCGCCGGGATTCGAACCCGGGACCTCTGGCTTGGCAGGCCAGCGTCCTACCACTAGACTACGGCCGCATAAGAATTTACTTTTTAGACTCTTAATTCCTTTTTTGTTAGGACTCCTTGCATATCTTTATCACAAATATGGAAAGCCTATTTATCTACTTCAGAGTTTTTACACCTTTTTATTAGAGCCCTTTTTTGATGTAAGAATAGGAAATGTCCTCTGTAATGTAAATGCGTGTATTGAAATAGAAAAAGATTGTATTGGGATCTATACATATTTATTTTCTGTTGCTTATTTCACTTTTCTCTGTAGAAAGATAAAGAAACTTTTATTAGGGATATTTTTCATAATACCTGCTCTTTCTTTTTTATTTAATCTTACAAGGCTTATTATTATCTCTGCTTTCCTTACAAAAAGCGCCCATGTAGTATTTTCATTATTAACTCCTCTCTTGGGTCTAGCAATAGCCTATATTACATCTGAGCTACTCCAGACATATGGAGCGTGAAATAGCAATTCTATTGCTTATTATTTTAGTATTCTCTTCAAGTTTAGTTTATGTTTTATCAAAAGCCCAAAAAAAGACTCCAGAAACCATCGAAAACCTATCTCATACTAATGTATCTCTTGAGAGTATTCAGAAAATTGCCGAGAATATCTTAAGAAACTTGCCTGATGTTAGCATACTTGGAGAAGATTATGAAATAAAAGAAATAAGCAAAGAAAATGTTCTAGGTTTCCCTTTGTATAAGATTAGAGGGAGGATTGGAGATAATATTCTTGTTTTCTATCTTAGTAATGATCTTTCCTATATTCTTTTCTATAGTAAAACAGACTCTATGGTCTCAATCTCGGGAACAAGAATTAATGATTTTCTAATGGAAATGAGAAAGATGGTTCCTAAAAAGACAATAAAACCAAAAGTTTACCTATTTATAATGAGTTATTGCCCATTTGGGAATCAAATGGAAAATTTGATTGGACCTTTAATAAAAGAGTTTTCTGATAGAATCGTTTTTGAACCCGTTTATATATATTCCAAAATTTCCACAATAAACGGAACCCGGTGGAGATCTCTGCATGGTCCTAAAGAGTTGGAGGAGGATTTAAGAGAAAAGGCAATTTTCAAGATTTATGGGGTTGGAAAATGGGTAGATTTTGTATTAGATACGAATAAAAATTGCTCGCTCCAGAACATAGAAACGTGTTGGAAAGAAGCTGCAGTGAGGAATAAAATTGATACCAATAAAGTCGAAACTTATGTAAAAGAACATAGAGAAGAGTTATTAGAAAATGATTATTCATTATCTAACAGATACGGAGTTACGGCATCTCCGACTTTAATTGTAAATGATGTTGAATACAAATTTAGGAGAGATAGAGAAATGATAAAAAGGTTTATATGTTACTCTTTCTTAGAGAAACCTGACATTTGTGGATAATATGGAAAGTGAAAAAATAAGAAGAATTGCAGAAATCTTGGTTGATTATTCTACAGAAATAAAACCCGAAGATAGAGTTCTAATTGAAACCTCTTCTCTAGCTAAGCCATTAGCTTTGGAGATTTTTAAACAATGTCTAGAGCGTGGGGCCTACACTTGGATAAATGTCCATTTCCCAGAAGAAAAATACTTTTGGTACAAATACGCAAAAGAACACCAGCTAACTTGGTTTCCTGAGCATAGAATGGAGGAAATAAAAAGAGCTGATGTTTATGTAGGAATAAGAGCAACATCAAACACAAAGATGTTAACAAATATTCCTTCAGAAAAAATAACCCTTTGGGAAAAGACACTAAAGCCAATAGTAGATTGGAGAATAGAAAAGACAAGGTGGGTAATATTTTATTATCCTACAGAAGCCATGGCTCAGGAAGCTGAGATGTCACTTGAAGAGCTAGAAGATTTTGTATATAATGCTTGCAATATAAATTGGGAAGAGTTAAGGGAAAAGATGCTAAAGTTGAAAGATTTGTTAGAAAGGACAGAAAAGGTAAGAATAGTTGGTGAAAATACAGATTTATTTTTCTCAATAAAAGGAAGAAAAGCCGTAGTTGATGATGGGAAACACAATATGCCTGGAGGAGAAGTTTTTACGAGCGTAATTGAAAATTCCGTAGAAGGGAGAATTATGTTTGAATTTCCCATCATATACGAGGGAAAAGAAATAGATGGAATTATACTTAAGTTTAAGCAAGGAATGGTTGTTGATTATCATGCTGATAAGAATTTAGATCTTTTAGAGAAAATTCTTAATACAGATTCTGGAGCGCGAAGAGTAGGGGAATTTGGAATTGGTATTAACCCAAAGATAAATAGATATATTAAGAATGCTATTTTCGATGAAAAAATTGGTGGTACAATTCACATTGCATTAGGCAGGGGATACCCCGAAACTTTAAGTCAAAATGAGTCAGCAATTCATATAGATCTTATTAAAGATTTAAGAAAGGATGGAGAAATATATTTTGACGATGTTCTAGTATTTAAGAACGGAAAATGGGTAGGTATTGAATAGTCTAATCGAAACTAAAGTAAAATTATAAATCTTTTCTTAAAGGTTATGCGGCATGGGGAAGTAAAAGTTACACCCGAGGAAGCTCTCGTTCTGGAACGGGTTAAAAAACTTAAAGAAATAGAGAAAAAAGAAAGAGCCTATAAAAAAAGGTGGGAAGTTAATACCTACTCAGACTGGATTATTTCCAAATACTCTTACTTAGGCCCTGGAGAGGAGACCAGTGATTATTATTCTATTGCTGGAAGAATAATGAGGAAAAGAGAACATGGAAAGATATTGTTTCTTGATTTAATAGACTCAAAAGGGAAAATTCAGATAGTAATCAGGGAGGATGTAATAGGAAAAGAAAAATATGGGTCAATGAGACTATTGGATAGAGGAGATATTATTGGAGTAAAGGGAAATGTAATAAGAACTAAGAGAGGAGAAATTAGCCTATTAGCTAATGAAGTAACCATTTTATCTAAATGTCTTAGGCCATGGCCGGAGGAATGGTATGGAATAAAAGATAAAGAAGTGAGGTTTAGACATAGATACTTAGATTTTATTTTCAATAAAAAAGCGAGAGGAATGGTCCTAAAACTTTCCAAAATAATAAAAACTGCTCGTGAGTATATGGACAAACATGGATTTATAGAGGTCTTTACTCCAGAACTACAGCCGATTTATGGGGGAGGGGCTGGAAGGCCATTTGAGACCTATTATTGGGCACTGGATAGGAAAGTATACCTTAGAATAGCCCCAGAAACTTATCTAAAAAGGCTTTTGGTCGCTATGTATGAGAGGGTCTATGAAATAGGGAGAATATTTAGAAATGAGGGGATAGATTGGAAACATCACCCAGAATACATCTGTTTCGAATATTATGCTGCTTGGTGGGATTATAGAGATCAAATGAAATTTACTGAGAACTTGATAAAAGAGCTTGTAAGTAGCATTAATAATGGAAGTTTAGAAGTAACTTGGAAGAATTATACCATAGATTTTTCAAAATTTGAGAGATGGGACGTCAAAAGAAAAATAAAAGAAGAAACAGGGATTGATGTTAGCCAGTACGACTATGAAACCCTAAAAGAAGAATGCGAAAAACTGGGATTAGATACTACCGAATGCAAAACTTGGGGAGAACTAGTTGATTTAATAAGGGATGAAATTCTGGAGCCAAAAGCAATCCAACCCACTTTTATGTACCCATATCCACTAGATGTTAGCCCACTGGCTCAACCCTGTGAGGATGATCCTAAATGGACAGAAAGATTTGAAGGTTTTGTTTGTGGATTTGAAATAGCAAATGCCTACTCTGAGCTTAATAATCCTATAATCCAATTCATTGAGTTTGAGAAACAAGAAAGAATGAGACAAGAATTGGTTAAAAAAGGAAAATTATCAGAGTATCATCCAATGGATAGAGAATATGTTATAGCATTAGAGTATGCAATGCCTCCAGCTTCTGGATGCGGTTTAGGATTGCAAAGAATTCTGATGGTATGTATGAATCTGGATGCGGTAAGAGAAGCAGTTACTTTTCCATTGTTAAGAGAGTATCCAAAATTAAGGACGGTATGTGACATGTTCCCAGAAATCAAAAAACTTTATGAGAGAAAATCATAGTTAATCATAACGTAGATCCAGAATTTCTAGCTCTACCTCATAAGGACTTCTTCCTCTCTTTAGATCTTCAAGAAGTTTCTGGAGCCGCTCCAGAACTTCAGGATTGTCCCTATACTCCTCAGTAAGCTCCAGGATTAGGTATAAGATTTTAAGTTTCTTTCTTTCTGGGCCAGGAAGTGTTTCCTCAAATTTTTCAAGAATTTCTATTTCCCTTTCTACTCTTCTATACAAAGCCTTCCAGCTTATAATCTCCCTTATCTCTTTCTTCTCTTCTGGAGCGGGCTTTGGAATTTTTGGTTCGTATATTTCAATTGTTTCTTCTTTTTTCTTTGGAGAGAGTTTTGATCTAATTATCCGTCTGTAAATGTCTTCTATTTCCCCTCCTTCCTTTTTCATTACTTCAAACAAAATCTGATAGAATCTTTTAATTATTTCCAATAAACGCTCTCCTTCTATTTCTGGCTCGATCTCATACTCTCTAGCAATCTTATTGATTTCATCTTTAAGTCTTTCCTTGAGATATTCTATAGCATCCTTAAAATAACTCATTATAGAATGAGGGGGAACTCCTACTACAAGCTCCTTTCCAATCTTAATACCCTCATCTAAAATAGCTATAGGTAATCCCTCTTTCCCCGCTCCAGGCAATCTTCCTTCTTTTTGTGCTAAGAAGGTCGGCTTTAGGATTATATAATAGGATATCTTAAGGCTTGCGTTGGCCTCCTCTACTGTTCTGGTTAAAGAAAGGGCGACAGTATATGGATCAACAAGCCCCACCCACCTCTTTTCAGTTTTTCTGGTGCAGTAACTTCTTTTCCTTATTAATACCCATCTAGGTATTCCTCCTAATATGATGCTTACCTTTAGATTGAAATCCCGCTCCAGAACTTTTCCCCATCTCGCAGCTATATAGTAGAGAACAATAATTGCATATTTATAGCATCTTTTAACGTACTCTAATCTTTCTTTTCCACAAACCCAAGGCCATTGATAGTAAGGAACTTCAGTGGATCTATTTATCTGAAATTCAGATCTCAGCCAGTCAGAGAGAAGTCTGTCTAAGGTACTTACTTTTCCTTTTGGAACAAAATCTTTGCATTCCAGAGTTACTTGAGTAGGGACAAAACTTCCTTTGGTAAATAATGGTCTTAATTTTAAACGGGAGGTTGTTGGAGCCCTTTGTCTAGGCCCAAGCTTTATCATTAGTATTTCAAAAATTTATCCTCAAACTCTTTCAAATATTTTGATGACTCTTTTACGCTTACAAACAATTCTTTAGCTCTTTCTATATCCTCTTTCTTAATTTCTTCTCTCCCCTTTTCCTTTGCTATTTCGCTAGCTGGAGCGAGCAACTGTAAAGCATATCTTAAGCTATTTTCCGCTCCAGCTTTTACTAAACTTTCAAGAGCTTCTGGGGAGAGTTTTATTTTTTCATGACTAGCCCTTATTTTAATTATTTCCTTTATTTCTTCCTCACTATAAGGCCTGGTAGTTATTATTAATACCCTATCCAGCAAATCGACTGGCATGGCATGAGGAGATACTTGATCGGTTCCTCTTATTTTTGCAATTCCTCTATTAGTAGCAAATATTATAATAGGGGACAGCTCCTGCTCCAGAGCCCTATTTAGAAATGCAAATGTCTCTATATCAAGCAAGGAGCATTCATCAATAAAAATAACACCAGGAATTAGTTCTGCTCTCCCTTCCTCAACCCATCTTTTTACAGTTTCATCGACTTCCCTTCTTACTTCTGGATCTATTTCCTTTCTTTCTCTTCCAAAGAAAAGATCAAAAATACCTAAGCTGGATCTGGCTCTGGCCAAGTCAAGCTCATGTAAGGTAAGTGTATATACAAACTCCTTTTCCTTCATAACAGGTCCATCTGGCATGGGAAGAATTCTTTCTGCACTTACATCTATTCCCTTTAGCTTTGCTGCCCTTTCACTTACCCCTAACTTAATAACCCTTCCATCTTCCACATCTATTTGAATTATGTCTCCCTCATCTATTCCTTGCTGAATAATTTGAATTGCAAAACTCTGATCCCCGCTAATCTTCTTTGTTTCTTGCTTAGTTGCTAATTCAACTTTTGCAGAGATAGGTATCTGGTAAAAAGGATTATAAGGATGTTGTTTCTTTTCTATTTCAACATTTCTTACTTCCCCTTCATATATTTTCCTTCTTTCCTTTATTCTTACTCCAATAGCTTTCCTTATCATTTGAGTTAAAAACTCTGTCTTTTTTACTTCAGCAGAATATATTTCGCTCGCTGAGATAGGCACAAATGGAACATCTCTCCCTAATTCTCTTGCTATTCCGTATGCAAGAGCCGTTTTCCCAGTTCCCGGAGGCCCAGCAATTAAAACAGCCCTTCCAGCAAATTTTCCACTTTTTATTAACCTAACAACAATTCCGGCAGCTTCTCTTGCTTTGCATTGTCCCACAAAGCCGTCTCCTACAAATTTTGCTTTCAGACCCTCCAAACCTAAGCCAGTAATATGCGAATGCGCAGCAATTCTTTCCCATTCCCTAAGCTCCCTAACTACCATTTTATAATATTTTCCTTAACGGGTTAAAACAGTTATGAAGTTTCCAGAGGAGGTTTTAGCTAAAAAACTAAAAGATAAAAACTTAAAAAGCGTTTATTTTAGGAAAAAGGTCAACTTATGTTATCTTGCCAATCTCTATTACAAAGGATATATTCCTACTGAGCAAAGAAAGAAAGGCAAAGTTTGGACTACTAATTTAGGGATTGAGATATTGTACGGGAAGGGAAGGAAAGAAGGAAACGTTATAAAAAAATCTGGTTCTATTTTGGATTTTCCAAGGCTAAAAGGGAAAATAGTAATTATAGATAGGTTTAGGAACTTATTAAAGGAAGAAGAGATAAAAAGTCTAAATAGGCAGATAAATTTTTCCAGATTTTACACAAAGAGCCTTTATTGGGAGAATTATCTTGTAATTTCTAATCAAATGGACTGGGATGGATATCTCTTAGATCCTTATGCTGAGAAAAGACTAGAGCGGGTAGATCCTAACAGAAAATATTTATTATTAGGAATTGTTGATAAAGGAAATAGGTTAAAAGGAATAACAGCAAAAATAGGAGAAGAATACGGGCTTAAGAGATTTAGAATTGATCTCAAGGGAAAATTGCTTGGTGTCCCAACTAGTATCGATAGGATTGTACTAGTGCTATTGCTTACTTTAAGGGGATTTTCAATCGAGGATTCGATTTTACTTGCTTCTCCAAAGCGTTTTTTGCTTCAAAGATTAAGATCTGAGCTAAATAAAAAAGAAAAAGATTTTGACTTTATTAGAAAATTGGAAAAACTAATCAATATTGATAGAGATAATTTTATTTTTAAGCTAAAGTTAGATGAACTAAAAGAAATTTTAAAGAAAATCTAACAAACTTTTTATTTTTGATAACTCCTCTATCCTTTTAATAGTTATCCATTCCCTTCGGACTAATGTCTTATCCTCAAGAATTTCCTTATTTTCTTTTAAGAAGGAGATTGTTCTCTCATCGCTAGGATACCCACTTCCAAAATCTCCATATTTCTTATGTAAAAATCTTATTATTCGATCTCTTGTTACCTTTGCTATGATAGATGCTGCACCTACTATCGGGATTCTCTTATCTGCTCTGTTTAGTGCAATAATTCTCTTTTTATACTTCCTAAAACTTTCTTTGAATTTCCTAATGTCCCTAGTAAAGCAGTCTATGTATATAATCTTAGCTGGAACATCTTTAAGAATCTCATGAAATTTAAGAAGTTCTATAGAATTTAGATTTAATCCAGCGTTCATTAAGGAATTTATTTCCCTAGGCTCTACTGCTATTAATCTAATGCCATTTAGTTCTCTAATAAGATCTTCAAATATTTCTTCCCTTGCTAAGGGGCTTAACTCTTTTGAATCACGTACTCCAAGATCTTTTAGAATTGTTTTTTTCTCGCGTGAAATCCAAGCGCAACAGATTACAAGAGGTCCGAGGACTGCTCCTCTTCCTGCTTCATCTATCCCTGCTAGGTAAATGACCAAGATTTATCACCACATCTATAAGATCCCTAGGCAAGTTAGGGATATCGCAGGGCCCATAACAGCTTCCAATCCAAATAAAAACTTCATAACCCTCCCGCTCCAGCTCATTAGCAAGATCTTTGATGTAGGGCTTTAAGCCATCTGGAGCCTGTATAAGAATTCTTTTCACTTTTTTATTGAGATTCCTAATCCTTTTTTTAATATCGCCAATATTGATGCAAATATTATACCCGGAATGCAAATCAGACCTATTAGGCTTAATGGGATTTTCTTTTTGAATTTTATTGAAATTCCATTGCGAAGTGCTATGCATACTTTATTATGATCTAAGCTCAAAAGTTGATCACATCCACTGTCGCTCTCAAGCACTCTGTTCTTAGGAATGTATATAATATACTGCCCTCTGAGATCTGAAGAAAAACTTATAACTTCTAAATTGAAATATTTCTTCTCACAAAAATAGCCCCGTTTTATTAGTTCTCTCACATTTTGCAATTCTTTCTTTATTTTTTCAAATTCATCAGCTCTTACGATTCCAGCACTTTGAAAAAACTCCCAAATATTGATTTCCCTTCCATTTTTCACTAACCTTTCTACTTCTTTTATAGTCGATTCACTTATATTATCTCTTCTACAATGGGTAAGGAAACTTACTCTTTCTCCATTCATCTCAAATGAGATAACATCAGGGCTGGTTCCTATTGAACAGTAACTAATTACAACATGACTAGGGGATATATTGAAAAGAAGATAATAAACATAAGAAAAAAGGATTGGGTAGAAAAAAATAAGAAATGGAAATATTCTTCTCATAATAATTATTATGAAAATCCTATATTTTGAGGAACATACAAAACATAATCTCAAATCACATCCAGAAAACTCTGAAAGAATAGAGGGTATTTTAGATCTTCTAAAAGATCTTGCTCCAGTGAAGAAAGTAAAACCAGAAAAAAATGAGGAATATATAAAAAAACATCATGTTTACTGGGAAAAAATAAAAAATCTTTGCGAAAGAATGAAAGAGGGAGAATATAGGTACTTAGATCCTGATACCTACCTTGTTAAAGGAACCTATGAGGCCGCTGTGGCTGCAGTAAACCTTCCTTTCCAAGCAATTGAATTTGATGAAAAACATGTTATTTGTTTAACTCGCCCTCCAGGCCATCACGCAAGCACTCATCGATGGGGCGGGTTTTGTATTTTTAACAATGTAGGGATATTGGCTAGGGAAATCGGTGAAAATTTTGATAAAATTCTCATATTGGACTTAGATTATCATCATGGAAATGGGACGCAAGAGATGATTTTAGATGCAAGGAATGTGATATACATTTCCATCCACAGATTTGGGGTTTATCCAGGGACAGGATTTTACACTGAAAGGGGCAAGGGAAATATTTACAATATCCCCCTCGACTTCAGCTCTGTTTCTGACAAAGAATACTGGTATGTGTTCCAAAGGATAATAATTCCTATTTTTCAAAAATACTCTCCGGATATTGTGCTCATTTCTCTGGGATTTGATACTTATAAATATGATCCACTTGGAGATTGGAATCTCTCAAAGGTCTGGAGCGCAATTTATTGTTTTCTTAGAGAGTATAGAACAATAAGCTTGTTAGAAGGAGGATACAGGCCTTTGAATATATTTTTTGGCCTGAAAGAAGTTATGAAAGGAATTGAAGGAAAAAAATCAGAATTAGAAGGAGAAATTAGAGAAGACTTTAAAAAATATATTAACGATCTTTCTTCTTATTTTCTGAAGGCAATATAATAATCTTTTTCAAGAGAACATGATCCTTACTCCAGTATGCGGGGGTGCCCGAGAGGCCAAAGGGGGCCGGCTCAAGACCGGCTGGCTTAAGCCGTCGTGGGTTCGAATCCCACCCCCCGCAGTATTTATAAGCTAAATTTTTGTGAATTAAATAAAAAATAAAACAAAAAATGTTAAAAACTATTCTCTATAAAGATTCCACCCAATTAATGCTGTAAGTGGTGTGAAAACAAATAGAGATAATGCTATTCCCACAATGAAAAACTGGACTGAGAATAGCAAGAGCACGCCGAATGTTATGAGAATTCCTAAATAGATGGGCCCTCTTCTCATGTTCCTCTTTGAAAAAGTAAACCTTACGGCTTCGATGGTATTCTTTCTCTCTATTACATCATATAATGGTAAGAAAACTGTAGATAGAGCCCATAGTGCGAATAAATTGAAGAGCAAGTTTCCTATTACTGGAATAAGAAGAAGAATTTTTCCTACTACTCCATAAATTATTCCTATAATGATTAAATAGAAAATGGCATAAAGGTATGCATCGTAAGATTCATCTATTGCCTTTCCTATATTAATGCCCTCTTTTATGTCTTTATAGGCTGCTAAAAGGAATAGTTTAAGATAAAGACATACAAAAGCTAGTGCAACTAGTATCAGAACTGTTGCTGGGGAAGTTAGTCCAGTTATTACTTGATTGAAGAAATCTGAAAATAACTTTATGACATCTGATATTCTTTCTGGTTTTGAGGGCACTATGCTAGTGGGCAAGAAGGCTGCTGATAATAGTATGCCAAATATAGCGCCTATTATTGCAACAATTCCCGCATAGAGGAGCTGGAAAGAAAGAATGTCGCTTAGTTTTTCCTTATAGGTGGTAAAGGCATCCCGAATTTTTTCTATGATCTCCATAATAGAAGACTATGAGGATAAGAAAAAAACTTCTACTATTGCCCCCATCATTTGCGATCTTTCTCTCCCCTTTTCTTTTCTCCTACATCGCTGAAATAAACATAACACCGTTTCCAGCAATAGTTCAGCCAAACTCATCTTTCTTTCTCCGCTTTACTGTCTCAAGGATAGAGGAAGGGCATTTAAGATTAGATGCTCCAAAATGTATAGAGCTGAATCCAGAAGAAATAGAGATTGGGACAACCTATGACAAAGTACCTTTTCTTATTTTTGGAAAGAGTTTCTGCAGTATTGGGAGATATACTTTAAAAGCTACTTTGAAAGCAAAAGATTGTTATTTTTATCAAGATTGGAAATGTAGAGAATACGAGAAATTCTTTTACATACCTGTTTTCAGTGTTGTCCTTCCTAGCATTTCGTATTCAATTGAGAATAAAGACTATCCCTTTCTAGAAGCAAAGGTGAAAGATTGGGGAAAAGGTGTTGAGGAAATATGCTTAGAAATAGAAAACAGAGAGAAGGAGATTTGTTTAGAAAGATTTCAGAATGAGGCTAAAATTCAACTAAATAAAGTAGAAGGAAATGTTACAATAATTGAGAAAATAAGAATATTCGGTTTCCTCTATCAAAGAAAGAGAGAGATTAGATTTAATTCTGAGTTAAAGCCTCCTTCTTTAGAAATTCTAAAAAAGGAGATTGGAAAACCAATAGAAATCTCTACCGAGGCAAGAGGGATTATATGTTTAGACTTGCCGTTTCCTCTTATTTCTAAAACCAAGTGCAAGCCAATAGAGAGTAATAAAGTGAGTTTTGATATTTACCCTGCGATACCTGCCAAAAGAAATATTTTCTATATAAATCTAACAATATATGATGAAAAGGGAGGAGTATGGAAATATAGAGTCCCTTTAATTTACTCTTCGGTTCCTAATATTTCCATATTTTATTCAGGAATAGATTTCAAGAAAAGAAGTTCAAGATTTGTTGTGATAAACAGAGGAAATTCCAGAGCAAAGTCTATAATCATTAGGGAAGGAAAAAGAAGCATTATTTTTGATGAAATTCCCCCTTCGGAGTCCAAATATTTTGAGTTGCCTTATAAGGATGTCTATTATTTCACTGTTAATTTTTCAGATGAGAAAGGGAAAGAATATAGCAAAAGGTTTGTAATATATCCAGATATAGTTTATTTCAAGGAGAGACATCAGCTACAGTTTGAGCTCTTACCGGCAATATGTATTTTGGGTGCAGTAATCGCGTTTGCAGTTAAAAGAAAATAAGAATCAGCGATCACCTCCTTATCATCATTTCTTCAGATTCACGCCAACTACATCATCAATAAATAATGGGAAATAAATGATTAAAAACATTGTTTAAGATATGAACATTAGCTTGAGAATAAAAATATTTTTTTGCTCCATTAAAGATTCATTAAAGCTTTTCTCTCTATTTTTTATACTATTTGCCCTTCTTTTTTATGTTTCGGGTTTACCTTTGGATATAAAAACAATAGCTATGATATTGACCCTAAATTATACTCCAAGGAATGTTACTGAGGCCATTGTCCAGATTCTCGTAATGCTTATGGAGCTATCACCTCTTATGGCATTTATGGAGTTAAAGGGCTTGGAGCCGGAAAAGAAAGCAGAAATAATAGCTAAGAATCTGAAAGATCATATAATAATCATTGGAGCTGGGCATCTAGGAAGAAGGGTTATAGAAGAAGCTATGGAATTTAATATCCCCTTTGTTGTTGTAGTAAAAGGGGAAGACAAAGAAAAAAATGAGGCAATTTGGGAATACATAGAAAAAGGAATTCCGGTAATATTTGGCGACGCTACCTTTAAGAAAGTTCTGGAAAAGGCCAATATTAAGAAGGCAAAGGCCATCGTTGTTTGTGTAGATAATGATAAAACAAACCTAATAATCGCAGAGCGAGCTAAGGATCTTAATCCCGACATAAAGGTAATAGTAAGAATATATGACGATGAGTTAGCAGAAGCTATGAGAGAAAGAGGAGAATTTGATGATATTATTAGTACGTCAAAAATTGCTTATAGATCTTTTCTTCTCTCCCCCTTCTTTGATGTTGAACCAGCATTTACACCAATTCCTTTAAAGGTAAATAAGAAACTAGAGAACTTAGATATAAACAAATTATTAGAAAGGGGAATTTCTATAATAGCAATAAAGAGAGATGGAAAATGGATTTCTCCTTCCAATACTAAGAAATTAAGAAAGGGTGATATAATTTTAATAGCTCCTGATGAGGAATCAGTAAAATCTCTGATAAAAGAAATCCATTAAATATATTTTCCAAGCTTAATCTCAACATATAGTTTTTTAAGCTCTTCAAGCTTTCTTCTCAATCCATCTATTTTTACCCTTAGATTATCCACAAACTTAAATCTGGACAAAGGCTCTAAATTTACAAAAACTTTCTCGAAGAATCTAATTTCCTCCTCTGCCTTCTTCTTTTCACCTAAGATTATGAGATCATAAATTCTTCTTGTCATTTCCCCAAGAAAATCTAACAATCCAAATACCCAAATAATTTTTGGAACTTTTAGTTCTTCCCAGCCAGGAATTCTTTTTTCTTTAGTATAAAAGAAGAAAATGCTTGCTTCTACATATTCCTGGAGACATATTTTGTAAAGCCCAGAAATATAATCATACACTTCTTTTGAGGGTTCTTTTAATTCTTTTTTTAGAGAAACAAGTGTTTCCATATGTTTTTTGGCTTCCTCCAGTTTCCACTGGTGGATAAAATTTATAACCTTGGTAGCTTCTCTTATTATATTTCTAGATTTTCTTATTATCTCCTCCCGCTCCAGCTCAATTTTTTCAAGGTCTTTCTCTATTTCTTGGGTCAGCCTCTCAAATGTTTCTTTCATTTTCATATGTATTCTATCACATAAACAAATTATGGGGTGGGCCGCGACCTCCAGTTGATCCCTGAAACTGGAGCTCCACCCACCCCTACACTCTCAATTTTATCAATTTTTCCCTTATACCCCATCTTATTTTCTCCTTTAGAGGAGGCAATATTTGTAAGAACTCAAACTCTAGTTGAGAGGGAAGGTTCCTATCAATTTCTAAAAGATAAGAAATCAATATTTCCATTTCCCTTTTTTCTGTAAACAATTCATACATAATTGCGGGGTGGAATGGAACGCCAAATTTTTTCAGATGTCTCATAGCCTCCATTTGGAGAAAAAACCCTTCCTCTGATGTTCCAGTTATTTTCTCCCATTTTTCCGGGGTTGGTGATTTTAATGATATCCTTACATGAATATTACTAAATTCTGAAAGATTTTTAGCAAGTTCTTTGTCTATCAGAGTCCCATTTGTTTCTAAAATGAATGTATACTTTGAAGGCAACAAATTAAGGATCTCTAATAAGTGCTCCTTGCAAAGCGTGGGTTCATTCCCAGAAATCCTTATGAGTTTACAAAAATGGGAATCTGCCAGATTTTTAAGTTTGTTGCTTATTTCGCTGGGGGAGTAAAACCTACCATATCTATAGGGATTATCCCTAGGCCTAAAAGACCAGCAGAAGAAGCATTTGAGGTTGCAGCCAACACAATCTGCTGTAGCTATTCCCCCATAATGCCTAGTAAATCTAAATCTATAGTACTTCCGTTTCTTGTCTCTACATACAGCTTTTTTGACTTCAATAAATCCAAAGCCCACGCTAGTATATGGAGGAACATTTAGAATACCTATTAGGGGATATAGAAGGAGAGGTCTGGTTTAAATATCTCTTTCGAACATGGTTAGATAAGTACTCTCCTTTTATGAATGGAAAGACCAAGGAAATAATATCTAATAATTATAGTTTTTTTCTTTATGCGTTCCAAGAACTTTGCCGGAGGATAAATAGGGAGATTAAAAATCTATTTTGGGTAGAATTTGATAGAATAATGGAAATAATAGTAAAATACATTTCGCAGAAATGGGGAGTAACCTTTTCTTTCCAACAGGGCTCTTCTAAGATTGTATTTTTCGAAGAGGCGAAAGAAAAAGGATTAATACTTCTTTACCTCCCAAAAGAAAAAATTATGGATATTTTACAATCGATTCTTGAGAAGGAGAGAAGAATATTCAAAATATGAGCAATAGTGTTTTAATTATCAAAAACAAGAACCTTTTTGATGATTTGGGAAAAGTAACCTCAAAAGATGATGGACCCGCGGGGATTCGAACCCCGGTCCTCCCGCTTGCAAGGCGGGCGTCCTACCGCTGGACTACGGGCCCATAGAGTATTAGCTATTTTACTTCCTTATTTAACTTTAGAAGTTAGTTTTGTTTTGATTATATAAAACAAAACTTTACTATTCGAAGGTTTCTTCTGGTCCTACTGTAACTGTTGGCTCTGGTTCTGTATACTTTCTTACCAGTATCAAATACACCCTTCCTTCCCATTCTCTCACTGCTAAATAGCCTCCATCATCATTCAATGGTGAGGTATCTTGAAAAGTATAGGAGAATCCATCGCTCCCATCATACTTTATTGTTCCATCTGAGATCACCGTAATTTTGCTTCTTATTTTGGTATTTATTGGCATTGTGTAGGAAGTCGTAAGTATATTACCATAAGTCGTTCCTGAATGTTCATATATTCTGTAATTTCCACCTGATTCAGGGGCAACTAAGTACCAGTTCCCAGGGTTTGACCCATCGGTATCCCCACCTGTTGTTGTGTCTATGCCTATATCCACACCAGCATTTGGCCCATCCTGATCTGTTGTATCCCATTCTACTTCGATGGTAATATTGTACATAGGAATTGCTCTATAGTTTAATACTGAATAGTCCGAGCCTGATTGAGAACATACCATGAATCGGTTGACAGTATCTATATTGCAAGCATACAAACTCCATTTAGTTGAGGTTGAAAAATCGTCAAATACTATGAAAACATCATCTCCATTGGATTTACTTGCTGCACTTGGGTTCCCATAATAAAGATAAACTTCCTTTACAGAGTTCGCGGGGATTTCCGGGATCTTTACCCAAACCACAGTATTAGATGTATTGCATGTTCCCTTTTCTATCCAATAATCCAATAATGTTCGAGAATCTAGAAGGGTTACCCTGATGTCGCCACAATCGGACCTCATTTTTCCAGTAGCTATGAGGCTTTGTGTATCTAAAGTAAACTTGATTTGGTAGTCTGAGAGACTAGAGGGGTTGGCTGTGTTATCAATGGTTATTAATCTTCTATATTGAAATCCTTCGAGCCATGCTCCTCTAACTATAGGCAAGATCTCGTGACATTTAACTATTAACCTTCCAACATCCGCATTTTCTACAGTAGTAAAAGATCCAAATATTTTCTTCTTGAAATATACAACAACCTCAATGGAATAAGTATCCCCTACATCGCAGTTTTCATTTAAATCAACTATAAATCTACCGGATTTTCCATTTTTTACTATTTTATCAAAAGTCTTGCTTCCATTTATATCTCCCGTTATTACAATCCTTGTAATCTTTGCAGCAGTTCCTAATCTTGCATTTAAAAGCTCGATGGCGAATTTATTTTGAGCCATCCCAAATCCAACTATGTCAAAATATTCCATCTTTTGAGTTACAATTTCTTTTTTTACAGGAGTAAAAACACCCATCTTCCATAGAATGGCTCCAATTATTCCTACAGCGATGAAAAGGAAAAGATAAGTGGTTAAATATTCGAGCCCTGCCTGTGCTCTTTTTCTCATACTTACTAAGATCTAAAGAAAATATTATGAAAGTCTATATAGGTCAAGCAGGGGTACCTATTTCTTGTAAAAAGAGGGATACTCTTTCTGGAATAGAATGTACTCATGAATTAGGGCTAAATTTAATGGAAATCCAGTTTGTTAGAAGGGTTGGAATGAAAGAAGAGGTTATGGAACAAATCAGAGAAAAAGCAGAGGAATTGGGAGTTAGGCTTTCAATTCATGCTCCCTATTATATAAATCTTGCCTCAGAAAGAAAAGAGGTAATAAAAAGATCCATAGAGGAATGGATTTTTAATTCAGCAAAAATAGGAGACAAAATAGGCGCTAAATGGATAGTATTCCATCCAGCAGCTTATGGAAAGCGCTCTCCAGAAGAAACATTTGATTTGGTTGTGAAAAATTTAAAGAAAGCTTTGGAGAAAATTAGGAAATTCAAAGTTTATCTTTGTCCAGAAACAACTGGTAAAAAAGGGCAGTTTGGAAGCTTTTCCGAAATCCTTAAGCTCGTAAAGAGAATAAAACATCCAAAATTACTGTTCTGCTTGGACTTTGCGCATATGCATGCAAGGGAAGGAGGATGGTTTTATTCAAAGAAAGACTATTCAAAAATATTTGAGCGAATAGAAAAAGAATTGGGCGAGAAATATCTAAAGACACTTCATATTCATTTTTCCTGCATTAAATATACTGAAAGAGGAGAAAAAGAACATCTGGAATTAAAAGCTAAGGAGCCAGATTTCTCAAAGTTTGCTGAGGCTCTTAAGGAATGGGAAGCTGAGATAGAAGAGATAAATATAGTTTCTGAAAGCCCAATCTTAGAAAAGGATGCGATAAAAATGAAAAAAATTCTGAAAAGAAAAGGAATAATAAAATAGATTAATACGGACAAATAAGGTGGAATAAATATCCCAGAGCCTTCTTTATATCTGAATGGAAGATTCTATATTTATCAGCACCGATTTCAATCACTTCCTTTATAGATTTAGGCTCATTATTAAGAAGAATTTCAATAACCCTTCCTACGAGTCCAAACTCATCAACATAGGATGGATTGAATGAAAGGATTTCTGAGGAGTCGGCATTCTTTCTTAATCTTTTTAAAATTTTTTCCAGCCTTATTATATCTTCCTCTTTTAATGGTATTTCTTTCCCTAATTTAGAAGGCATATTTTTAAAACCCCTATTTCAAAAAATACTTACAAAGTAATTCTTATGCAGAGGATTTCACCCCTCCTTATAATATTTGAAGGCTCGGATTTTACTGGAAAAGGTTCCCAAGTATCTTTGCTTGAGAAAAGATGCATAAGCAAAGGAATATTCAATGTGAAAGTATTTGATTTTCCAGATTATAGCGGACCAATTGGAGAGTTAATTGGAAAATATGTAAAAAATCAATTTGATATGGAAACCAGAGGGAAAATGAAACTTTCGATACCTTTTCTCTTTGCAGCAGATAGGGTTTGGGGTTATAGAATAATAAAAGGATGGCTAAATGCAGGGTTTAATGTAATTTGTGATAGAGGACCCTATTCAAACATAGCATATCAGTCCTCAGTTCTTGAAATAGAAGGAATTCTTCCTCAGAAAAAAGCAATCCACTTTATAGCTGATCTGGAGCGGAAAGCTATAGAAATATCAGGGATAAAATACCCAGATGTAGTTATATATTTACGGATCCCTCCAGATATGCTGGAGGACATATTTAACAGCAGATCATTTGAAAAAGTTCCTAAGGACATTTATGAAATAAGCTTGGAACTGCAGAGGAAGGTAATTCAGGCTTATGATTACGTCTACAAAATTGCAAGAGATGGAGATGATATTTTGGGTGGTAATACTAAATGGATAAAAGTAGATGCTACAGAGCCTGTTCCTGTTGTTCATTTTGAAATTTGGGAATCCATTTTCGATCTATTTGAAAAACATGCTGAGGAAGTAAGAAATTATAAAAGAAAATTAAAGCCCTAATTTATCGCTAATTCCCTGGAGCGCTTTCAAACTTATTTCTATGAACTTATCAAGTTCGATAATTCCATCTATCATTTTTAATATCTTTTCTCTATTCACTCCTCTTGCAAAAGCTTTCTCTTTAAACCTATTTTTAACATTTTTTACCTTAACACTTCTCAATCTCTTGTCTGGCATTACAAGCGCTGTGGCTATAATTAAGCCAGAAATTTGATCAGCAGCTACAAGCATTTTTTCCATTAGAGTTTCTGGAGCGGGCTCATTGTTTAGTCCATATGCATGTCTTCTAATTGCTCTAAGAATTTTGCTAGAAATAGATGGTATTTCCTTTCTTAGGATTTCTTCAGCCAGTATTCCATGCTTTTTTGGATTTTCTTTAGTTATTTCATAATCTATATCATGAAGTAATCCAGCTATTCTCCATTCCCTTTCATCTTCTTTGAAATATTTGGCTAGCTTTTCCATTATTGCAGAAACAGCTAGGCAATGTTTTACTATTTTTTCATTTTTCAAATGCTTCTCTAAGATAGATAAGTATTTGTTGAGCATAAAAGGTTATTTGCTTTTTGATCCTTCCTCTCCTTCTTCTATTCTCCTTTTGAGCTCCTTTAATGCTTTCTCAACTTCCTCATCGCTTACCGAAACTTCTGCAAGTCTAGGTAAGGATTCAACAAGCAACCTATATGACCTGATAATCCCTTCATTTGTTTCTTCCAAGAGATTTGTCATATTCTTAACCATTTTTTTCAATGCTGGGGGAAGTTCATTAACTTTCTTTAATATTCTGCCTTTCCTACGAATTCTACCATACTGGATTAGCAGATCAATAGAATCCGCAGCATTTAGAGCCGCTTCTCCTTCTTCTATAAGTCTTCTCGCTAAAGTCCTATACCCATTGACGATATCTTTAAGAAATGGAGAGGAGGGATTTACCCCTCTTAATCGTGCTAACATTAGGCTTCCTAGCAATTTAAGATTCACTCCTAAGATGGTATATCTGCTCCTTACTTCGGAGAGCTGCTTGTATTTGCCAGCATCAATATACTTTAAAATTTTCTCTGAGGTACCATGTTTTAAGAGATAATTTATGTCCTCATCGATTTGGGAAGCTATCTGTTCATAAAAGGATTTACGCCTTCTAAAAGGCCACATGATAATTTGATCTTTCCCCAATTAAAGAACTTTCTTATTATTTATTCTGTGCATTGCTACCAGATCTTTTCTAAATTCTAGTAAATCTCTTGGTATGGTCACTCCGGTTATAGGTTCTGATAGTTTAATTCCCTTTTTTGACTTTTCTTCCCAAACATATGAGTTGAATGCGATTATTTTTTCTGTATAAGAGGTAAGGTCAGGAATTCCTTCTATAGGTCTTGGAAAGCTTTCTGAATGAATAGATCTGTTCTTATAAAGCGCTCTCCAGACTTTATCAGATAGAGCAGGAATTATTGGTGCTAATAATAGAAGTAATGACTTAAGAACTGTGTGCAGTGTCCACCAGCATGATTTTGCCTCTTCTTCTTTAAATCCATCAATTTTAGCTCTTCTTTTTGTCATTTCGATATAATGATCAGCAAATATATTCCATGCAAATTTCCTTATCCTTAGAGCAGCACTATGGAAATCAAACCTTTTATAATCTTCAATACATTCCTTAATAAGTTTGTTTAGTTCAGATAGTATCCACTCATCTGTTTTTTCCAATTTCTCTGGTCTAGAAACTTGAGGAAAACTTGAAATATATCTAGCTATGTTCCAAAGTTTTACTAGAAACTTTCCAGCACCTCTAATTTTTCCTTCAATAAATCTATAATTTTCTCCTATATTGCACTCCAGAGCTATCCACATTCTTAGTGTTTCAGCTCCATATTTCTCAATAAGCTCCATTGGAGGAATTAAGTTTCCTAGAGATTTGCTCATTTTCCTTCCTTTCTCATCCAATCCCATCCCGTGGATAAAAATGTGATCAAAAGCTCGCTCTCCAGTTAATAGATAAACTCTTAACAGGGAGGAAAATAGCCAGGTTCGTATTATATCATATCCTTGGTGTCTTAATTTTTCTCCGTTTAAAAATGTTTTCTTAAAGAAATTTTCATCCCTTTTCCATCTGGTTAGATAAAGAATTGTAATAGAAGAATCCATCCATGTGTCTAAAGTTCTCCATTCTCCTTCCCATTCCTTATTTCCACATTTTGGACAGGGAATATCTAGTTTTTCCTTCCAAGGTTTTACATAGCGATCTGGAGCGGCCACATATCTGTATCCGCATTTTTTGCAGTACCAAATAGGAAGCTCTGTTCCATAATACCTTCTTCTCGAAATACACCAATCGATTGAATTTTCTTTAACATTTTTTATCCAATCAATTAGCCTCTGGAGATGCCATCTAGGGTACCAATTTGCTTCCTTGGCTATTTTTTCAATTTCATCAATAACATGCAATTGTTTTAGATAATATTCCTTCATTAAAATTATCTCTATAGGAGTTTTGCATTTGTCGTGTACTGGGACCCTGTGGCTTATTATTTCCTCTTTTACAAGCAAGTTTTTCTTTTTTAATTCTTCTATAATTCTTTCTCTGGCTTCTGGAGCGGCCAAACCTGCAAATTTTCCTGCTGCTTCTGTTAATCTTCCATCAGCCCCAATATACTTTACTGGTTCTATTTTAAGATCTCTAAGCACTCTTACATCTGCAAAATCTCCAAATGAGCATACCATTTCTATTCCCGTTCCAAATTCTGGATTGGCCTCCGGATGAGAAAGAATTGGGACTTCATACTCAAAAATAGGGACAATAGCATTCTTTCCTTCTAAGTGCTTATATCTTTCATCTCCAGGATTGAAAATTATAGCTCTGCAGGCACCAAGCAATTCTGGTCTTGTAGTTGCTATTATTATCTCCTCCGCTCCAGAACGGAATTTTATATAATAAAGCTTTGTCTCTCTTTCTTTATACTCAACCTCCATATCGGAAATTGCTGTTTTACAGTGGGGACACCAATTGATAGGTCTTTCGGCTTCGTAGATCAGTCCTTTTTCCCAAAGTATTTTGAAGCTTTTTTGAGTTAAAGCTCTATAAGCAGGGTCATCAGTTCTATAATAATCCCACTCTCCTACTATTTCAAATCTTTTCATGATTTCCTTTATCCCCTTTATCCATTGGGTTAATCTCTCCCTACAAAGCTTCTCAAATTCCTCCCTATCCATTTCCCAGGGGGTTATTCCCTCATATTTCTCTAAATAATGCTCTATTGGAATTCCATTTCCATCAAAGCAAATTGGAAATAGTACATTATATCCTAGCATTCTTCTTATTCTTGCTATAATATCCAGCATTGCATAAGCAACTGCAGCCCCTACATGCCATTCTGGAGCGGGATATGGCGGAGGAGTATCAATTACGAATATTGGTTTATTTGAATCTAATTTAAATTTCCACCAATCTTCTTTTTCCCACTGTTTTATTAACTCAAGCTCAAATTCTTTTTTCCATCTTTTTTCTTTTATCCTCGGCTCGAAGTTTGCTTCAAATTGGGAGGTCATACTTGGAATTCCATCATAATATTATAATCTCATATCAACCGGGAATATATAACTACAATCAAATCAAAGCTGGAGTGGTCTATGGAACATATAAAATAAGTTCATGGTACATGAGAAGAGGGCCCTACTGTTTGAAAAGGGCCCTATGTCATTTGAAGCCCCCGGCGGGATTTGAACCCGCGACCTCCCGCTTACGAGGCGGGCGCTCTGCCGCTAAGCTACGGGGGCATATTGGTATTTAGCTAACCTTCCCGATAGTATATATATTACCATTATAGGGTAATAACATGGTAGCTCCACTCCAAAGAATTAGAAAATGGAGGCTAAATAGAGAAATAGAAAGGAGATATCAAGAGCTTTCTAGAAGCTATGAAGGCCTTAGAAATCAAGTTAGAAGAGGAACTAGTACTTTGGAGTCCATACTTACTAATATTGAAGAAAATATTAGCAGAGGAGAAATAACAAACACCTTTATTCACTTAGATAGTTTTCCGGGTTTCTTTAGAACGTATAACTTAGCTGCACTATATCTTCTAGTATTGGCTCATACCTCAGCTTCCTTATTCTTTAGATACCTTGATCAAATGAGAGAACTAGAATACAGTAGGGAAGAGATAAGAGAGAAATTGGCCCTATTTATACGCACAGGGTATTTAGCCCTTAGGCATTATCGCAATTATTGTAATAGAGTTAAAGAAATTATTGGAGGCATATACCACTGCATAGACGAAATGCTTGCTAGGGTAAGGGGGAGAGAGGAACTGGAACGAAGACTAGTTGGATATAGAGAAGCGATAGAAAGAGATTGGAAAAATTTGGTGCGGGGAAGGGTTTATAACTACATATCACGCTTGCTATTTCTAGCTAGGATTTCATTACAACAAAGGGAGTATCTTTAACATACTTCAAGCAAATTAGAGTTCATTCTAAATATGAGAAAAACTTTGGCCTACAGGCTTTTGCATCCAAGACCTACAGTTTTACTCATATCAAAATATGGAAAGAAAACCAATGCAATGGCGCTTGCCTGGTCCACTCCAGTAGAAGAGGATGTTGTAGCGGTTGCTATCTATAGAGGAAACTATTCGTATGAATTGGTAAAGAAATCTGGAGAATTTACTTTGAATATAATCCCAATAGAGAATCTAGATATTCTTTGGAAAGCAGGAACAATGTCTGGAAGGAAAATAGACAAGATAAAAGAGTTAGGGATAGAACTGGAGCAAGGGGTTAAAATAAAGACACCACATGTTAAGAATTGCTTAGGATTTCTAGAATGCAAAGTGGAAAAGGAAATAGAAGAGGAAGAGCATTCTCTATTTATTGCTGAGGTTGTTTATGCTTGGGCCGCTCCAGAATGGTTTAAAGAAACTTGGAAAGAAGGTATAAAAATTCCTTTACACGTAGGAAAAAACATATTTGCGATCCCTTCGCAATATATGAGAACAAAAAGAGTTAGATAACTTCTATCTCTGCTGTTTTTTCATTTATTATTAAATATAATCTGGGAAGAATTTCTATCCACAATCCAAATTCATCTATCCTTAATGAGAATTCTGAGAACCCTCCTTCTAAAACTGGTTTATATCCATCTTCCCAAACTACTTTTATGTTCTTTAATCTAATTTTCTTCGCTGTCTCAAATAAGAATTCTTCAAAGTTTTTATCCTTTAGTTCTACATCGGATCTTTGGAAATACGAAAACCCTCCCATGTTCTTAATTTTATCTAAATTTTCTTCCTTTTTCTTTTTAATCTTCTCTGATATATGCACAAGAGATAAAACTTCCCTATTTTTGTCTATTTCTTTTTCTAGCTTATTTATCCTTTCTTTAAGCCAATCTAATGTTTCTTTTGTCTCAATAAGAAGCGACATACTTATAGGAGAGGAAAAGAAGTAAATTATTGTGATGAAACCATTCCATCCTGAGCCGTGATGAACGTCGGTGATGCTGAGAAGAGGGTAAGCTGATTAAAGTTTTTTCAGTTCTATCCTAATTCTTTCTCCTTTTAGAGTAATTTTTATATAGGTGGGCGCTCCAGTTAACCATCCGCAAAGTTCTCCAGGATTTATGGCCATGGACTTAAAATCATGAATATTAATCTCTATTGCCTTCTTTTCTAGTTCCTTCGTATAATTAATAACCTTACTTTCCTTTGTCAGAAAAAGGGAATACCTATGAGTATGTCCAAAGAAGATGAATCTATATTTTGATAGTAAATATTTTGAGAACTCTATCGTCTGATCTATTGATCCAAAATTATGGAAAATGAATGATTTTTCTCCAAAGAGATCTATTTCTCTTGGATAGCCAATTTCTATTTTACTTCCCTGGATGTTTTTTAGAATTGAAGGTCTATCTCCCTCATTATTTCCCCAAACCCCAATTATTTTCTTTCCATATTTTGCCATCTCTCTTGCCGTAAATGGAGAAACAAAATCACCGCAAAATATTCCTAAGTCAAAGTCCTTCTCTCTTTCAAATAACTTTCTTAGGTTTTCTAAATGATCATGTACATCGGAGAAGACAATGATCTTCATTACCTTATTGGGTTGTAATTCCATGCTTTCATCCCTATTTTTTGCCTTATGTATCCTCCCCACCACTTTAAAACTGTAGAATAGAGTCCCAAGTAATTAATTCTTCTGGAAGAAGCTATTACTGAGGTTGTTTCTAAAAAGGTTGATTTTCCAATTTTTCTCTTTATTAACCTAAGACTAAAATCTATATCTTCCCCTGGAAAAATTTCTTCATTAAATCCTCCAACTTTCCAGAATATTTCTTTCTTTATCCCGAAACATATTCCAGGTAAGATGGCCTTTCCCACTTTTCCCAGAGTATTAGATAGGAAATTAGCTAATGCATGTTGAATTAAGTATTTCCCACTTTCTGGGATAATTTGGCAAGTAGTTGCTACTACATCCTTCTTGCTTAATTCAAAGTAAAACTCCCTTAATAAGTTCCTTGATGCAATTGTATCGGCATCGATAAATATTATAAAATCCCCAGAGGCATATTTTGCTCCAGCATTCCTTCCAGCTCCAGCCCCCCTCTTCTTTGTTAAAACAATTTTATTAACATATTCTCTTGCAATTTCTAGAGTCCTATCCTTACTGTATGAATCTCCAATTATTATTTCATAAGGCAGGTTAAAATCTTGGTCTTTTAAGGAAAATAAGCATCTTCCAATATACTTTTCCTCATTTAAAGTAGGAACAATTATAGAAATAACCGGATTTTTTACTTCTTTGATAATTTCTATTTCCATAAAAATAAATCATGGAAATAAAGATTTCTCTTCCCCCTCCGGTTAAAAAAGGAAAGCTGAGTCTTGAGGAAGCTATTGAAAAAAGAAGAAGTATCTGGGAGTACTTGGATTTGCCATTAGAGCTCAGAGAAATTTCTCAAATCCTATGGGCTGCGCAGGGAATAACAGACAAAAGAGGATTTAGGACAGCACCTTCGGCTGGAGCAACCTATCCTTTTGAGGTTTATATAGTCGTTAAAAAGGTGAATGGATTAAAGCCAGGAATCTACAAATATATTCCAGCAGAGCACTCAATAGAATTAATCAAGGAAGGAGATTTCTCAAATGAGCTTTGTAGAGCATGCCTAGGCCAGGTTTGGGTAAAAGATGCTGCAGTTAATATTATTTTGGTTGCTTTTTATGAGAGAACAACTTGGAGATATGGAGAAAGGGGAAAGAGATATGTTCATTTTGAGGCAGGACATATAGGTCAGAATATTTATTTGCAGGCCACAGCTCTTGGTTTAGGAACCGTAGCAATTGGGGCTTTTTATGATGAGGAAGTTAAGAGAATATTAGAGACTGAAGGGCATCCTCTTTATATATTCCCGGTTGGAAAAATCAAAAAGTGAAAGAGATAAAAAATATTCCATGATTAAAAAATATTACACGCCTAGAAAATGATCTCTCTGGAATTATGTGAAAAGATCCTATAAGGAGAATTCTTGAATAAAGCAATTACCTCCAAGTAATAAAAAATACATAAAAAATAATATGGATAGAAAGGCTCTAAGGAGGGCCTGGGATAACACATTAGAAAACTCCACAAATAGCTTGCCTTCCCCCCTTAACTCTCTAGATGACATAATTAAAGAGTACGATGCTACTTGTGATTCTCTTATCAAAAATATTCCCAGCCCTTTTGGAAATTGGATGGGAGGAATGAGTTATTATCCTCTCGTTCTTACAACTCTTTTTGGGTTTGGGATCGCTTATAAGATACTTGGTATAAGAACTAAAAGAAAAGAGGAAGAACATTCTCCATATACTAGTTTAATAGTAGCACCTGTGATTGAAGAACTGCTTTTTAGAGCCCTTCCAGCAGTAGTTGGGTGGATGGTAGGAGGGCCGGTTGGTGCTATGATAGCTTTAGCAGTTTCAGGTATAGTGTTTGCTTTGGGGCATCTGTGCTACTATGAACAAGGGAAAATGGCTGCATTACCGATTTACTTACTTCTAAGCTTCTTCCTTTCTCATGTCTATGTGCATGCGGGAATTTTTGGTTCCATAGGCTTACATCAGCTACAAAATGCGGTTGCATTTCTTATTGGATACATTAAGAAAAAAACGGAAGAATTGAGTCTAGAAAAAACATTTCTGGAATTTAGAGACAGAGTGGTAGGGTTTAAGGATAAAATAGTAAGTTTTTACCGAAGATTGAGAAGAAATGTCAAAACATTTTACACTTCAATTAAAAATAAAATAGAAGGGATAATATTGAAAAAAGACAAGCATGGTAAAACAGATGGTTACAGAATAGGCTCTTTTGGTTTAAAGCGCTTAGGTACTGTCTATACCTTTGCTAGGTCAATGGATTATCAAACTGCTTGTTGACGAACCCCATAATACATTATCATCTACAAAAAAGATCCAAAATATTATCGATTAGTACTACAAAATGCCCTGCCTTTTTTCTTATGGGATAATCATTTGTGCTTAAGCCAATTTCGTTCAATTTTTCTTCTAAGATGGAGAGGTCTTTCCTCGGTATGCCAATAAATCTAGCATAAGAAGGTAAAAATTTAAGTTTAACTTTTTTCTTTTCTATTTTTCTTTTCAATCTTTCACGTAAAGGGCCCCAATCAAGAGCCTCGATAAGGATTTCCTTTGAAAAGAGAACGTCCAAAGCTTCCCCAGTGTAATTCTCTTCGCTAAGTTCCTTAGGGGAAGGTATCCAAGTTTCATACCAAAGTATTTTTAGTTCTTTTCCTAATTTTTCCGATATTCTCTTCGTCAATTCAATTACAAAATCAACAAATTGGCAATAATGTTCTATAAGACAATATCTAGAGTAGAGGTGGAACCTAATGGCTTGCAAGAGTTCTGAATGTGAGAGTTCTTCTCCGTAATATTTTTTTCGTATTCTTTCTAGTGTAACGGGTTCACAGGAAAACCTTGCACCTTCATTATCCCCCCAACGGGGGGCGGTGGCTATTACTATTGGTCCGATGTCCTCTGTGTAGATGCTTTTGAAGAGCCTTAAATGCCAATTAACCCACGCCCTTGCTTCAGAGAATGCTCCCTTTCCTTTTACGGAAAGAGTTGGAAGAGCTGTGAAAGCTATCCATAAATCCTTTAGGTAAGAAATATTGTTTTCTTTTAAGATGTCATGAAACGCCTCAATTAGTTCTACCATTTTCTCTCTTTCCATCCTTATGCCTTCTTCCCAAGGCGATTCTATTCCAAAGCTAGGGGGACTAATATATTTACCAATGAATTTTCTTCCAACTAACCTCTTTATGCTATGAAATTCTTTCACAACCTCTTTTGGAGCGTTCTTTTCGATGTATACGTTAAAATGGGCATGATAGAATTTAGTTCTATTTGTTATTCTCTCTATGATCTTGCTACTTACTTTTGTATACTTCTTATAGAATTTTTCTTTATCTACGCTCTTTAGAAAGTCTCTAAGAGCCAATAGGTAAGTTTTTAAACAGATCAGCCAAGATTTAGGACGGCTCTTTCTCGGATAAACTACTAGATTTGCACTATTGGCTCTGTCTGTTGCAAAGATAGGATCATAATATGCCCAGAAATTCCTTTTTGTCATACCAGCTCTTTAATAGGGATAAAGTACGCTTTTTTTCCTAAGTATGGATCAAACACAAGTATTTCTTTTGCATTTTCTTTTTCTAGAAGGGCTATTAACTCATCTAGCTCTTCTCTTACAATGGCTTTCTTCTGTCTCAATATTTCTACAATGGGCTCTGGAATGCCCAACGTAAGAGTCTTTCCTTTTAGTAGTTCTCTCTCCTGTTGGGTCCCTATTCTCTTTACTTCCTTAACCCCTTTTATTTTCTCATTAAGATCGCCTATAAGATTATCTAGCCAAGTATCAAGACGTTTTTTTCCTGTTCTAAAGTTCTCAATATTTTCCTCAAACTTTTCCAAAGTTTTTCCAGTTCCTTTTATTTCAATTATTCTAGTAGAGGTAATTATATCGACCTCAGTTATTTTTGGCTTACCAAATTCATGCATAACATCAAGAATGTCTTCTTCGAGAGAAACACTTGATAATATCTCAAATATTTTTCCTTCCTCACTTGATTCTATTCCCCTTTCCAATAAAGCTTCTAATAGACTCTTCTTTTCTAGTTTTATCTCCCTTTCTAAAGCCTCTTTAATTATCTCTCTAACATTTCTTCCTCCTTTCCTCTCTATCTTCTTTAAAAGATGAGAAACCAAAGTTTCTAAATCAGTTACTGTTTTAAGCGATGGGCTTCTGAATTTCCTTATAACCTGGACTGCTAGATCCCACCCTATTTCTTGAGAAATACTATTCAGCTTTATTAGAGCAGTTTTGATGTTGGTAGGTATTCTAATTACCTTATTAAGTTTCTGTAAAGCCTCAATTCCCCCTTCTTCTTTTACAATCCTATTTACTATTCCCAAGACATCTCCTAATTCATCCCCGCTTTTTACAGTCTTAAAAACTAACTCAGCAATAAATTCTGCCGTTTCATCACTCTTGCTTCCAATTCTGATTAACTCAGATATTTCATCTGCATGTTTTGCAATATATTTCTTCAATGCATCAATTAATTCATCAGATACCCCAAGCTTCTTTCCTATTTTTGTAATCTTCTTTATAAATCTTAATTTCCCAATTTCTCCAACTCCTCCAAAAATAAATATGCTCCCAAGAGTTGCACCTATAAATCCCAAGTCTATTAATGCATTTTCCTTTTCTTTTGCCCTAACAGATATCCAGAAATCTAAAACAAGATAAGTAAGGTCAGTTATATCATCAATAATACCTAATCCTGGCAAAAATCCTATTGGAGTTAAGTAAATTGATACCTCATTAAGCTTTTCAATAGCCTCAATAACTTTTGGACTTACCCCTGCCTTTGAAGCTCTATCTACAATTCTTGCTAATGCAATTCCTTTTGAGAGGATAAAAATATTTCTAGAGATTTCCTCCAATCTTTTACACTCATCCCATCCTCTAATTTTCCCATAAAGCCTATTAAAATCAGGATTAGGCATGAAAACTAGGAATGGATTAGATGGGAAAAGACTAGCAATTAGAATATTTCTAAGCTCATTTGGGGATAAACCTATCTCTTTTCTCGCCTTTTCCTCCAATTTTCTATAAATTTCCTTTTGCTTTTCCTGGAGCGCTGAGAGGTAAAGACCAACTTTAAAATCAAAGTATTCCTTAAAGTTTTTTAAAATATTATATCTCTTTTCCTTTAGTAGCTTCGTCATTACATAGATATCTTCTAATACCCATCCTGTCCCATCCTTTTCAATTATTTCTTTTCCATTGGCCTCCTTTATTGAATAATTTTCCCTATATATCTCAGCCAAGTCCTTTAAATCCCTAGGCAAATTCTCTGAATCTTTTGACAGGAAGTAGGGAACAAAATCTTTTCCAGATCCTTCAGCAATTATCTTTCCTCCTTCACTAGGATTCCATTTCCAAACGACTGATCCATCTTTGTCCTCATAAATTTTTCTCTCTATACCAATAATTCTCTCTACTCTTTTCCTTATTCTTCTGGAGCGGCTATCAAATATTCCTGAAATAACTTTCCTTAATCCAAATCTCCTTATTCGGTTTAGAGTCCCAGTAGGTCCATATTTTCTAAAGCAAGTGTATAAATCAAGAATATTTCTTGCTGGAACGCTATTTAAATAAGATAGAATCTTATTTTCTATTAAGAAGCTTATGAATCTTCTATCAAAGCCGCATAGGTTTCCTATTCTTAAGATTGTAATTGCCTCTTCCCTGTTTATTCTTTTATGGAATCCATAAAGGAATTCCCAGTTGAGGAAGTAGTAGAGTTTATTCCTTAAAATGAATTCTACAAACTCCTTGTCTGGAGGAGCCTTTCTTAAAACTTCAAGCGCTATTCCTCCAAATCTTTGCTTTAAATCATTTACATATTCCTTTCCCCATAATCTGTAGACATTTGAATAAATTAAGAAGGAAAGTTTGAGCTTTAATTTTCTCTTTATCCTACTCGCTAAACTGGAGCGGGGATGAGCTCTTTTTATGAATTTTTCCCTTAGAAGCAAAATATTTGCTTTCCCTGCTCCAGAATTCTGGAGCGGATTTTTTGAATTAATCCCTCTTAATCCATTAATTCCAAGGTAAGCTAAAGCTGGAAGCGCCGCTCCAGAAATTAGTATTGATGCCTTAATTGAGACTGGAGCGCCAGAATTAAATTCACCTCTATTGCCTGGAGCGGGAACTAAGGGTATTGATTTATATATTCTATTTATTATTGAATATTCTATCTCTTTTGTTCCCCAGTAATTATGAGCTAAGATTCTCAAATTGTGCTCTCCAGGCCCTAATTCAATCCTTTTTTCAAAATAGGAAATACCCTTTCCTATTTCTTTCCCATCAATAAATACTTCAAAACTATCTGTATAATTGGCCAATATTTTTAGAGTGAACTGACTAGTGTTAACTAATACACCGTCGCTAATTCTGGAGCAGGAATTTTTATTACAAATTTTTATTTGAATTAAGGGCTCAGCATAGATTTCTATCTCCCGCTCCAGAACCGAGTGATCATAGCTTGGGTCATCGCTAAGATCCCATACTTCTATCTGGAGCGGGTAAACACCTGGATTAAAGTTATTTAGATAAATCTCATAGGTAGGTCTGTCTATAATCTTATCTATTATTTTTGCTTTTCCCGCTCCAGAAATGAGGGCCCTAATTCTTGCTTTTATTGGATATTCTAAATTATTAATTTTTATTTTAATTGCCTCTCCAGGTGAAATTCTCTCTTTTTCTAGAAATATTCCCGGCTTTTTGTCACATAGGATTTTGTACTTGCAAACTGTCCTATAATCGCACCTTTCATCATAAATCTTATCACAAAACTCTATTGTTTCCTTAAAAGCGCATTTGTCCCATTTTTTTCCATATTCTACGCAATATTTCTTTTTCTTAACGCATTTACTACAAGTTGAGCATACATATATTGTCTTACATTCCTTCCGGATAATTCTTCGAGTGCATGTTCCCCAACTCCTACAATAAGAATAACAAACCTTTCCCCAGCTAAGACAAAAGCTAAATCTCCAAATTCTTATTCTCCACCTACAATATCTATAACAATACCTCCCATAGCTTTTGCAACAGGTGTATCGAACCGTAGTAATCCTAGGTCTGCAGCTACTTCTTGGTCTGCAGTTACATCTATAATAGCTATATTTAACACACTTTTCTTTCCATTCTTTGCAATAAGATACATATCCTCCTTTACAAATAGTTTTTGGATAACATCTTTCATCTACAATAATTTTCCTACAATTTACAGGAATTTTTTTGCAATCATATGGTTCTTTCCAACAATGAGAGAAAACTGGAGCGGAAAGAAGGAGAACAGAAACAAGGAAAATTAAAAGGAAAAGTTTCTTCATAATTCTAATTCATATTTGATTAAAATATAGTAGCAACATGAGGAGATTCCTCATTTTCTTTAACGAAGCAAGAACCAATGGAAGATGGAAAGACCTAATGAGGGCGGGTAGGATGGATATACTTTGCCACTCAATAATTTCTGCCCTATTTGTTTCGAATGCTATGAGAGGAAACATTGAGCTTCATTTAATTCTTAATGGCCCTCCAGACCCCCCTAAACATATAGAGATAAAATCGGATCCTAGAACCCCTTATTCAAAGAAAGATATTGGGGAATTAATTCGTATAGTTCTCTGGAAGTATAGAAAAGGAAGAAAAGTTAGGGCCCTTCCAGGAATTTGGATAGAAAAGAAGAGTTTTGAGGAAGTTTTTAGTGAACTCCCAGGTCCAAAATATCTTTTAGATGAAAAAGGAAAGTCCTTATGGGAGATTGAAATAAAAGAAAATCCTCTCTTCATACTTGGTGATCATTTGGGGTTGCCTAAAAGAATAAGAAGATTCTGCCAAAAAAATTGTGATGAAATGATATCCTTGGGTAAAGTTACCTATTTTACATCCCAATGCATTACGATTCTTAATTTTTGGCTTGACAAATTGGGGATTGAAATAGAAATTACTCCAAGAGTATAGCCTTATAAGGTTAACGATATCGTTAACACTTTTATTTAACGATACCCTTAACGATAGGTTTACGATAGGGTACAAAAAGGATTGAAGGTTATTTTTATTATTACACCCTATCTTCTCTTTCTATGAAAGGTGAAGAAGTTTGGATTTAAAATAACACCTTGGGAAGTCAAAGGAAAAATTGATTACGAGAGATTAATAAAAGAGTTTGGGGTTCAAAGAATTACAAAGGATATAATTGAAAAGATAAAGGAATTAGTTGGAGAGGTTCATCCATTAATTTACAGAGGAATCTTCTTTGCTCATAGAGATTTTGATAGGATTTTGGAAGAATATGAAAAGGGAAAGAAATTTTTCCTCTATACTGGAAGAGCCCCAGGGAAAAGTTCAATGCATATTGCTCATCTAATTCCTTTTTTACTGTGTAAGTGGCTCCAGGAAAAATTTGAAGCAAATTTCTATATAGAAATACCTGATGAGGAAAAATTTTTAGCAAAGAAGGTAGATTCAATAGAAGAATTAAGAGAAAATGTTAAAAAGGACATTTTACATCTATCTGCCCTGGGATTAGATCCAGATAGAACATTTATTTTTAAAACAACAGAATTTATTTCAAAGCTCTATAGACCAGCAGTTCTAATCGCAAGACATATTACTTACTCAATGGCAAGGGCTACTTTTGGATTTACGGGAGAAACATCCATAGGTTTAATTTTCTATCCAGCTCTCCAGATAGCTCCAACCTTTTTCGAGAGAAATAGATGTTTAATTCCTTGTGGAATAGATCAGGATCCATATTTTAGACTTCAAAGGGATATTGCACCAAAACTTGGGTATCCAAAAACTGCGGAATTATTGAACAAGCTTATTTGGGGATTAGAAGGTCCTGGATCAAAAATGTCAGCATCAAAACCAGAAACAGCAATATTTTTAGAAGGAGATCCAGAACGAGAAGCAAGGAAGATATTTGAGGCATTTACTGGAGGGGGTGGAAGCTTAAAGGAGCATAGGGAAAAAGGAGGGAGACCTGAAGTGTGTTCAGTATTCTATTATTATTCTATACTATTCGAACCTGATGAGGAAAAGCTTAGGGAGAGATACAATAGATGTAGATCAGGCGAACTAATTTGTGGGGATTGTAAACAAGAGCTATTTGAAAGAATAAAAAAGTTCTTAGAAAATCATCAAAGAAAATTAAAAAGTGCTGAGAAAATGAAAGAAAAATATATGTATGATGGAAAACTTGCAAAAAGAATGTGGGAATGGGAATTTTCTTTGTGATGAAATTTATGAGTTTAAAATTTATGAGTATAAAACTTATAAGTATAAGGTAAGTTAGGATTAGCTCCCTTCTTTCTTCTCTTCCTTTTTAAAGAATTCACTTAAATCTTTTTTTCCATATTCTACGATTACTACGTTTATTTGGGAAATATCTTCTGCAATTGTATTCCCTCTTACTCTCTTCCTCCTTCTTTCTCCTTTTCTCTTTGGTCTATAGCCCGGCCCCTTTGCTAGTAAAACCTCTGGCCTAGCTGTTCCTGGAATTGCTGGATGCATTGGAAATCCGTCTCTGTCAGTTCCACCAGTAATTTTTAGCTTATAATCATCATCTAACCCTACAAGGCTTCCAGAAACTATATCTCCTATTTTCTTTCCAATAAAGAAGTTTGCCATTTCATCCTTTACTATCACTGTTTTAGCCCTTCCTGATTTTGGGTCTGAGACTACTACTTTAAATTCCACCATTTATCAATTACCTCCTTTTTCTTTTTTTATTTTCCTTTATATAGAACCTTGGAGGTATTATCCTTTCTGATTTACATCTTGGGCATTTCCATGGGGTGGATATCTCTTTTTTACTGAACACATATCCACAATTTTTACATACCGCCGGAACAATAACAAGCTCTTTGTTCTTTTTCTTTAAAATTCTCCTTACAATTTCTAATAGAACCCTAACTCTCCTGTTGTTTATCTTAAAAGTATCTCTTAACTCTTTTGGAGTTACTTCCTTTTCCTCTAACTTCTGAATTAATGCTTTAAGATATACCATTTATCCTTCTAGAATCTTAGAACTTTATCCAAACTCCTTCCAGATTTTATCCATCTCTCAAATATCTTATACCCTTCTTTGTAACCTTCAATGATCAAATCAACGCAGATTTGTGGAACCTGAGCTATTATGTATCCTCTATATCTAAAAGAATAAGAGAAGGCATGTTTATCGAAAAAGATAATTCTACCATTCTTGCTTTCCTTCAAAACCAAATTTTCTTCCCTAGAATAGATTATTCCAAGGCTATTTATTTCTCTTCCTTTTATAATATCGTTTGCAATGCTTCCAGAAACAACAAATCTTCCTCCCAATCTGAGTAAATCATTATCTATTTCAACTCTTTTTATCTTCATCCTTCCCATAGCTTCCTTTTTAATCCTTATCCACTCATTTAAGAGAGAAAAAGGATCATATCTTATTTTCCTATACCCATAAATTAGCCCCTTATTTCTTAATCTTCTTAAAAATCTCTGCACAAAATTACGCGGCAATTTTGAGTTTTTCATTACAGTATAAAGGTCAGTTTCCTCTTTTCTGAATAATTCCCTTAAAACCCTCTCGGCTTTTATCACATAGAGTAATTGAAGGATGTCTTATATTTTCATTTTCCTAATATGGGAAAAACAACCTCCTTCCTAGCTGGGCTACTAACTGGTTTTCTAATATTCTATGGCTTTTACTTCCTAAAGGAGAAAGTAATTTATCCAGAGATAGAAGAGGAGGAAAAAATTAAAGAAAAGAATCAAATTTCAATGTATTTGAGATGTCTGATTGAAGAAGAGAAATCATTTGATCAATGTTCATATTTAATACTTAATATTACCTTTTGGGAAAAAGAAAAGCTTATTGCTTTTGGGAAACTTTTTACAAATCTAGCTAAAACCTACAGAGAATTATTGGATTTAGCTAATTCAATAAATTGGAGTGAAAAACCCGAACTTATAGCTAGCAAAATTGCTGAAATAAGAAGAAAATCTAGCGAAATAGAGGATTTTATAAGTTCTCTTAAGAATCTTATCTCTCTTTTGCAGAATTTCGGAGTAGACATTTCGGATTATTTAACGAAAATAGAGACTGAAAAGGAAAAAGTAGAGAGCATTTGCAACAATTCTTTTCCTAGCCTAATTATAGAGCGAATTGAGATAATAAATATTTTGCCGCTCGCCTATTATCATTTGGATTGGGCGGCTCCAGCTAAGGTCTATCTCAGAAACCCTTTTAATGAGAGCCTAAACTTAGATATAAAACTAATAATTGGAGATTGGAGCAGCGAAGTAAAGACAATTTTATATCCAAATTCCAAACAAAACATTACTTTAAAGCCGAAGATTTCTATCAAAGAACCCAGACTGGAGCAGGCTTTAATCGAAATAAGGATAGATAAAAGACTCATATATACACAGCAAGTCCCGATAAAGATTTATCCTAAAGATTATTTCATTGCTTTAGAAAGGATTGGTAATAGAAGTCTGAATTTTAGCCTATTACCTGCAGTCTTTGTAATGCCTAATTCAAAAGAAGTGCTGGAATTTATCTCTTCTATTTCAAAAAAAGAAAATATAGATTTTGTTGGATATCAGAGGGGAGAAGCTGAGGTGAAGAAGCAGATTGAAGCCATTTGGAATAATTTTAGGGAAGACATACACTACTTATCCCCTCCAGTAACCTTTCTGGAGCAGCGAGTGAGATTACCACCCGAGGTTCTTTCAAGAAAGATGGGAAATTGCTTCGATTTATCAATAACATTTGCTAGCATATTGGAAGCCATTGGAATTAAACCTGGAGTGGCAATTATTCCTAATCATGCTTTTCCTTGCTATTTCTTAGACCAAGACAAGAAAAAAATCGAATGTATAGAAGTTACAGCCTTTTCTTCAAGCTATGAAGAAGCATTAAAAATTGGGATGGAAAAATTTGAGGAGAATAAAGAAAAATTATATAACAATGTTCTGGAGGACGGATTCTTTTGCGATATAGATTCAGCAAGGAAAGAAGGAATATATCCAATAAGCTAGACAGCAATAACTTTCCCTATTTCAACCTTTTCTTTCTTTTCTTTTATAAGAAGACTATTTTTAACAAAAATTGGGATTTTTAATCTTACAGCCACAGCTATACAATCACTTGGCCTGCAATCAACTGGGGAACCATCTACCCAAAGCGTAGCTATGTATACATTATTAACCAAGGAGTCTATAGTCACGTATTTTCCCCTAAAGGGCTTTAATATGTCCGAAAGCAAGTCATGGGTGTTTGGTCTAAATCCCCTTTCTCCCCTAATTCCCTTTTCTATGGATATTGCTTGGGATATGCTAATGATAATTGGCAATTCTGCATTTTTTGTTTCTAAAATAATTACGGCATAATCAGGAGTATATTTTATAGTAATGTTTTTAACTAATGAATAATCTTTCATTTCCAAATATTCCCGCTCCAGCTTAGTTAGATGAACAAGGTTTAAGAGAAAATACATTAGAATAAATAACATTCCTGTTTTTGAAATATATTCAATCAAAATTCTTTTCATAATTCTAATAGGTTTTTCTTACAAATGTACAATTTTCATCAAGAATTATCGCCGGTCTGTTGCATTCACCAATGCAGCATGAATAATTCCATTTCCATCTAATTTCCTTCCATTGGGTTATTTTTCCTTTTAAGGTTGAGCTAATTGGAAATTTCAATACTGGATAAATATCTGAAAGTACAGTCCCATTAGTTAAATTAACATGATCCAAAATAGCTTTTTTACAAAGCAATCTGCAATAAGCTATTGAATAGCGCTCCTCCAGTTCGGGACTTGGCTTTATTTTAAAGAAATATAAATATGCCATGAGTAAGTAGATAAAAAGGGCTGGTAGGTAGACAAGCAGTTTCTTCAAAAATTTTTCATTATTTTTGTTATCCATAAGGTGAATATCTATATGAAAAAGATTTGCATAATCCTAGCACCAATCGTCTTTCTTACTCAGACCTTCCTGTTTTCACTTAAAATAGAAAACTATGATATTTGTATCATTGAAAATGTATATCCAGACAGAAAATGCTGTACGCCCTTTTGTCAAGCACCTGTCCATTGTTATTGTGCTGCTAGTTGCGGTCCTGGGTATTGGGACTGTGGTCCTTGTATTCAGGCTTGCGAGCCGATTATACCTTATTTGTATCTAGTGGATGTAATAGGGCATACTAACTGCAGAAGTTGGGTATCCGGCGACACCTGGTTCTGTACGGTCGATCGAAAATATATTTCAACATGTAATGTTAATGTAAAAAACTATTGGAAATTATCCGCAGATGTTTGTAAAGCAAGCTATCAAGCTGCTTATTGGGGAATGAAAAATCGTGGAGTATATGATAGATGGGGAGGAGATCTATTTGGATGGGGCCAAGATGCAGTAGGACATGAGGTGTGGTGGGCCAGCTGTGGGTCTGCTTGTAGCAATGAAAGGGCTTTGGGAAAAATAAAGCCGATTTGTGCTGATTATTATTGGGCGTATAAGGAGATAAATATTACTTATAATCTAACCGATACAGATATAACCCTAAGGAAATCTGATTATACTCCTGGACCCTATCTCATAGGATGGGCCATTAATGGAAATTCGGATTATCACATAATTGTAAGCGAGGATACAAAGACGTTTAGATATGATAAAGAAAAATGCGGTTCTGAATCCTGTTGGCAAAAGTTTCAAAGAGATAATTCTGAATTTAATGCAATTTCTGGTATCGATCCTAATGAGGGAGAAGAGATTGTATTAATAATTGACCAGGATGCCTTTGAAGTATTAAAAACTGAGGAAGATAATGGAAATACAGTTTTATACTATCTTATAAAATTGGGATATTTGGATCCTAATGTAAATCCTGGGGAAGCAATGGGTAGCTGGACAAGATTGGATAGTTACAAGAATCTCTACAAATTCATTTATTGGGCAACTTTGGCTGGAAAGGAGATAAAAAACAATTATAATAACTTTTTGGATCTAATGCCATTTTCAAGAAGATATGGTGTAGACAAGCCAATATGTGGAGGGGAAGGTTGGGAATTAACTGAAGATTATTTCGGAGATCAATATGTAGTAAAGAGCGGGAGCAATCCATCTTGTTTCTGTAAAAAAGAGAAATTATTACTTACCTATTATGAAACTAAGTGGAGAGATAGTGCTGGATCTCCTACAGGATTAGGAAATTGCTATAATGGATATTGCACAGATGTTTACCTGCTCCAGGATGCCCAGATTTATATCGATACAGAAAAAAAGAAATCCTGGGAATGGATGGATGGAAGTGTAGATTATTACAAATGGAAAGGGAAGTTTGTAAAGCTATCAGCAGATTTAGTAATATCTGGGAATTACAAACCAAGTGGGACTTATAAGTATTATTATATCCAAATACCTGAGACTGGAGAGCCAGTAATAAAATACACACCTTCAGGAAGGAAAGTATACTGGAGAAATAAGTATGTTGATGACTTAATTGACACCATATCTTTTAAGATTGAAAGGACTACGGAGTGCGAAGAGAATGAGTGGGGAGACGTATTCTGTTATACAAGCTATGATATGTATTTAAGAAACAATCTTGGATCAGAAAGAGTCTGTAGAGGTAGAGATGGTGCCTTTATTGTGAATGAAAAATACCCAGATCCTGCTTGTATTAAAAAAAGCCTTTACGATTTGTTAGAAGAAGAATTTAATAAAAGCTATTTCCTTAATCGAAAAGTTCCTGAATATACACTAAGAGTTCCTCTTAATACAAGCTTTCTTGTTGGATTTGAAGTAAGGAATGAAGGAGAAGGGGAGATAACATTTGGTTATTATTTCCAAATTGCAAAGGGTAATCAGCTGCTCCAGGAAAAAAGCTCAAGAGAACCAGATAACTGTTTTTGGGTTGATGAGAACGGAAATATAGGAACTGGAGACGTATCCCTTCCAGCCGATTCAAAAGCCTACGTATTCTGTAAATTTGATGTTCTAGAAGAGGAAGGGTGTTATGATCTATCTTTTGTGGTCTTTCTCAAACTAAATGGAAAATATATAGACTTTGATGGGGATGGATTAGATTTCTCCAAAGCCGGCACTCCAGACTTGCAGGATGGTTTCCTCTTTGCTAGAGTTATTTTAAATGCTGGTAGGATAATAAATGAAACAAACGTAGGAGCGGTCAATGAAAGCCTTCAATTAGTGACAAAATTCTGGAGAAGAATAGAACTAGACGCAAAACAGTTTGCTTCAGGTTTTAGAGATGAACCTTTCAATTCAAGCTCAATTTCTTTTAATAAAGATCCACTTTCAGAAAGATTTGCTTACTTATTTACTGATACAGGAGACATAACCGTTACTTTTTCTACGAACAAAAAAGCAGTTTTTCTAAGAGTATGGAGAATTGATCAGGACAATGAAATAGAGGAAATAGAATCAATTCTAAATATTAATGGAATAAATAACACCGAAATATATTTATCAGAAGGGAATAGTTGGTACATAATTGATGTTGTATTTGCTGGATCTACTGCAGGAAAAATATACCTAAATGGGATGGAAATACCTCAAAGATTTGCAGGGAACTGTACCTGGCCCCATTTCAATTATGGCTACTGCAGATACTCAAAAGGAGAGATCGGGGATACTTTTAAGTATCAAACAGGCTTAGACTGGAACCAATCCTGGAGAATCTTGGATTGTGTCTTTCAAGAATATCCGGATTGTATGCGAATAGATTATAATCCAGCAATTTATCATTTGGAACACAGAATTTCCGCATTGCTCTGGAGTGCAGCATATTCGCCAACTTCTGTTCCAGTAAAGGTTTATGAAGCAGAAATAGAGGGCCAGAAATACATATTTTCTTATCTATTTGCTGGATGTGGTGATAAGATTTGCATGCCATTTAGAGGGGAAAGATGCTATGTTAGGGTCTGCCCTGAATGTTCTCCGGCTTCTATTAGCCGACAATATGGGATAGATTACTACTATCGCAATTACCAAGATCTCTACAATAAGTATTGTACCCAAGGAAATTGCTACAATATCGAATACTGTTATTGTCCAGATTATAATGAGGAATGCGATTATAGGGTAAGAGATATATTTGGTTGCGTAAAAATAAAGGGAATTGGGGAAGAGGCTTCAGCAAAGTGCCAATGCGATTGGATAAGAAATGTAACTCTAACTAAAAAAGACTATTGTTGCCCAATTGATTCCCAAATAGCATTTTCCCATAAACCCGGAGTATTTAGATATTTATCAACAGAATTTCTGACTTTAGGAAGAATAGGAGAAGGGGATTATTATACCACCAGAATCTATCTTGAGAATTCTAATTGCGGAAATATAACTACCGGATTCTATGGATTTACTGCTGCAAACTTGGATATACTTACTGATGCTTACTGCGAATTATCTCCAAGCAAAGTATTAGAATTATTTGGGGATTGTCTAGGAAGCTGTAATTGGTGGGATATTGGATGTTTGCTAACCAATTGCTGGAATGAATTGACAAGTTATGCAATTGATTGTTCACGGATCGTTCTTCTTCCAGTCCTTCGATCAGTTCCAGTAGGAGAAATTCCAGGTTATGTATTATCCAAAGTGAATATTACTTATTTTGACCCGGAAGACAAAGATTTCAAGAAGCTGGATTGGGATACATTAGCTAGCAGTTATGGAGATAATATAAGGAAATATCGAGAAAAATCAGATCAAGGAAAAGCAGATATAGTTGATATAGGAGGAGAGAAATATCTATTGCAGGATTGTACATTAAAGGAATGCACTTGTGTAGATGGGGAACCAGTAAATTGGGAGCCAGAACCAATTTGGTGGGGGATAATTCCTGTGGGATTAAGAGTGCATATAGAGAAGTATAGATGCCATGTGTGGGAGTGTAAAGGGGCACATATAATTTATTCGGAGGTAGACGTAACTCCAAAGGAAATTGGGACCTTTTTATTCCTCTCATTGGAAATTGTGCAAAGAGGCGAAGAACCTCTTGCGTTTTCTAGAACTTGTGGCTACAGAACTGGGGAAAATGAAACTGAGTATTGTAGTATTTCTTTACCAGAAGGCTGCCGAATTAATTGGGGGAAGGATCCAAGCGGAGAGTTTGTAGAAAATATAGCTTGTGGCTGGAGAGTGTCACCACCTTTGGGTTATCCTACTGCTTAAGTTTTTAGATCTTATCTAGGTAGTAGTAATATGGCGGAACTTATAAAGGAAGTCGTGCCAGAGCAATTAATAGCACTAGGCAATCAGGAATTATCACATTTGTTAGTAAGGACAAGTCATATTCTCAAACTTAAAAAGACTCTAGAGGGGATACTTGCTTCAGGGGCAGCGGGAGGTGTGATAAACGGTGGTATTCCGGCTTACCCTGTTGTAGAGACGGGAAGGAACTTAGATATAATTGTTACATCGGCAGATGTGCCAGGATATGTACCTCTCCAGACTTTCGTGAACTATGGACCTAAAGATTTAATTAGAGATACACTTCCCTATTTGGGAATCTTTGGAGCTATGGGTTTTGCCTTATTTTCGTTGATTGCAGGAATTCCTGCAGCTTTAAAGTGGTTTAAAGATAGAAAGAGATTTTACACAGAATATCCTAAATTAGTGAAACGAGCTAAAAGGCTAGAAGAGATTGGCAAGTCTCTAGAAGAACATCACCCTGATATGGCAAATTACTTCATCTATGTTTCAGGGGTGTTTCGCAGATTATTAAATGAAATGCGTAGCTTTTATGAAAGTTGGAAATATAGAGCAGTAAAATATGCGGACATTATTGGAAAAATACTTGGAATTGCTTTGGGGATATATGTACTAGTAACCTTGCTCCCTCCATTCTTCGGCCTAATAATACCAGCATATAATGCAGTTAGGACTGTACTCTCTTTTCCCACAAAGAAATCTATAGTAGGGCTTGTTTACGTTGCTCCTTCTCGTGAAGCTTTAGCGAAAATTCGTATACCCTTTGATATCCTTAAATCAAAAATAGGAGGTCTATTAACCCTTGATAAAATAATAGCAACCTGCCTTGCAATAGTCTCTACAGGCATCGGAATAGCCTCAGGCTATCTTGATAGAGCCATAGCAAAACTTGCAGAGAGAGCATATCAAGAAATTTTCGAAAGAGCTAGGGCTGTTGGATTGGACGAAAGAATATACAGAAGAGTTATTGCTGAATTAGAAAGAGCAAAGGTTCCAAAATCAACAAGAAAATACATAGGAAAAATCTTTGAAAGAGTAAGGAAACGTTTTAGATTCATAAGGGCACCAACAGTTCCTGCTTATTCTTAATTTTTATTATTTAGTTTTTATTTTCTATTTGACTCTAAATATTCTCCCATACCTACTTGTTCAAGGAATTTTCTTGAGATATTCCTATATCCTTCTTCTATCACAACAAAGTACTTCTTATATTTTATTCCCAAGAACGAATTAAGATCATATAGGTTTTTAATTGTAAGGATAGAAACAACTAAAGCAAGATCGCTAGGCATCTTTAATAGTTTCTCTCTTAACTCGTCACTTTTTTCTATTAGTGCAATAAATTCTTTAATGCACTTGTTGATGTTTTTTAATCCTTTAATCCATATCTTTAGTTCCTCTTTAAGAGTCTCCAAATCTGGAAATGGATTGGAAAGCAAAAATTCTGGAAATTTTTTAGAAAGCCATACTAGATCAATTGTAAAAACAACATTTTCAAAAATATCTTTTTTCTCTAGATAAGAAAAAGATGAAAGAAATTTTGACGGATAACTAATAAAAATATCAATACTTTGTCTTAATATTTCTAAATATTGGAAATACACACTGGAATCAATAATGAAATAATTTATTCTTTTTAATCCCGATTCTTGAACTATTTGATTTACAGTTTCCTTTAAGCTCATTTCCTCTTGAACCACCAAAGCCAGTGGTCTGACTTTCCTAAGATACTCTGCTATAGAGTGAGCAAGGGAAAGAATATCTTCAACAACGTTTTTAAGGTTTGAAAAGCTAATTTTTTCCCTATTTCTTAATAAACTCTCTAGATTTGGAGTAGGAGAAACTGGAATGTTTTCTCTTATCTCCAGATATGTCTGCAGAGCAGAGTAGAGATCATCTCTAATAATATAATTTAATAAGTCTACAATTTTTCTAAAAGGAATAAAAG
>Ga0190367_1000185_pt1 | contig 48672 bp, 48 predicted proteins | sample 4872181011_MG_FD_171838 | JGI IMG/M metagenome (GOLD analysis project Ga0190367, IMG submission 171838) | Hydrothermal vent microbial mat bacterial communities from Southern Trench, Guaymas Basin, Mexico - 4872-18-10-11_MG | ecosystem: Environmental > Aquatic > Marine > Hydrothermal vents >... | reverse complement strand
AAGGCGTGTACTCCAGAACATCCATTGGGTCCCTGCATGGTGTCATCAGAGGGTGCCTGTGCTATCTGGTTTAAATATGGAGGATATGAGCTAATAGAAGCTAAAGTTATTGATGAGCACGCCCTATGATTTCTTCGATGTGTCTATATCCATTCCTTACTAGGAAGTCCTCAATTTTTCTTAATGTTTCCCTAATGAAATTGTACTTTTTCTCTGCCAATACGCTTCCTATTTGAACGGCTCTTGCTCCTGCTAACATAAACTCTATTATGTCTTCCCAACTCCAAACACCACCAGAAGCTATTATGGGGATATCCAAATATTCGTATGCCTCGTAAACCGATGCTACAGCTATAGGATGTATAGCTGGTCCAGAGAGTCCCCCGTACTTATTTGATAGAACGGGTTTTTCAAGCCAGATGTCTATCTTCATTCCTCGTATGGTATTCATTATGACCACAGCATCTGCCCCCGCAAGCTCAATGAGTTTTGCTGTTTCCACAATATAAGGATGGTAACCAAGTTTAGGGAAAACCCTGATACCGACATCATTTTTAATTTCTCTCACAATCTTAATAACAAGTTCTCTATTAAGTCCTATTTCTAAGCCAAGGTTTCTTACATGTGGACATGACAAATTTAGCTCCACGGCATCCGCTCCAGCACTATATGCTATTGAAGCTAACAATAAGAATTCACTGAGATTTTTACCAGTAATACTCACAATAGTAGGGACTCTCTGGGCCTTTAAAGCTTCTACGGTTTGACTTATATCGTCCTTACCTGGGTTTTCTAGTCCCACAGCATTCAGATAGCCACATCTCACAGCTGTTATAATAGGTGTCTGATAACTCTCCCTCCTTTCGACAGTATATGTCTTAGTTACGATACCTCCTATACCACTCTGCCAGATTCTAAGATACATCGAAGGATTCGACCCAACAACTCCTGAAGCAAGCATCAAAGGATTTCTAAGTCTTATGCCAGCGAGATCGATATCTAACAATTCGAATATCACCAAGGATCTATATAATCCTCATGATCTTTAGGTATCTATGTGCCTTCTTAAGGACCTCGCGGTCAGTATCGTATGTTATGCGCCTAAGAGCCTGTTCGTAGGGAAGCCATGCATAAGCTAAATGCTCATAGGACAATCTTACATCCTTCTGAGTTGTCTCAGCCAAATAATAATAAACGACTTTATGGCGTCTAACCCCCTTGAGAAAATACTCATATTCTATTTTCTCTCTAAACCCAAAGATAAATTTTAGATCCGTTATTCCTGTCTCCTCATAGGCTTCCCGTTTAACAGTTTCTATCTCACTTTCTCCTTTCTCTATGTGTCCCTTAATAAAACCCCAATGCCCCCAACCATACTTCAAAAGAAGATAAAGGACACGATTATCCTCGCGCCTAAAAACAACAACTCCGGCGCTTTTCTCTAAGATCATTAGAGGCTAACCTACAACTCATCAGACCAAACTTCCGTAGCATCATTCCATTCTTCTTCCTCTTCGTCTTTTTTCTTTTTCTCCTTCTTTTTCTCTTTCTCTTCATTCTTCTGCATTAGCAAGTCCCTCCACGAACTAACTTAAAGGTTATGAAAAACAATGGATTACATTCAAACATCAAAGGGAAAATTCTCGGATACATATTACTATAAAGAAAACTGCTTAAAATATGCTTTTATAATTATTGACGCGAGAACTATAAAACACAAACATATAGATAAGACAAACTTTGATCCATAAAGCACTTTAGACTTCTAATCATGAAATCTGAACCTTAGAAATGGAAGTTATAACTAGTCTCTTAGTATGACTCACATAGAATCTTTGATGAGGAGCTGATAAGTGGTGAGGCCGGCGGGATTTGAACCCGCGACCATGGGCGCCCGAGGCCCACATGCTAGCCAAGCTACACCACGGCCTCAGCGAAATATTTACATTGCCTGTTGATATAGGATATTTTCTAGTTTTATTTTTTTAAGTCTTTGCTTTTGCTCTTTCTGCATGTTGAGGATCTATCAACTATTTGCTAAATTTTTCGTAGAGTTAAAAGTTAGAATCGAAATTTTTGTCTTCTCATGGTTTATGAATACAAAAAGAAGTTTTTCTTAATATCCTTGGTGGGTGCCATGGGAAGGGACTGGATAGTCTCTATTCTCTCTGAGATCATAAAAAGAAAAGCTGTGAATCCATTGGCGGGTGGAACAGGTGAGAAAGAACGCGCGGATTACTTAGAGAACCTAATTAGAAATCTGGGTTTCGAACCGAGAAGGTTCGATGTGAAAGACGAGCGAGGTATCATCCGCTCGAATATTCTTGTTGAATATGGCGAGGGGGAGCCTTTATGGCTTATCGCTCACATAGATACTGTAAGTGCGGGAAAGAACTGGGTAGGAGACCCCTTTGAGCTTAGGATAGAAGGAGATAAGGTATTTGGGCGTGGCGTTAGTGATAATGGCGTGGGAATTATGTCATTACTCCTAATCCTAAAGTGGATCTCCGAAGGAAAATTGAATCCAAAAAGAAGACTCATGCTACTTTTTGTTGCTGATGAAGAAGCAGGGAGCAGATATGGTGTGAAGTATCTTGCAGAAAAAGGTGTTTTTAAGGATGGTGGATCCGCCATAATCCCCGACTTTGGAAACAAAGAAGGTAAACTAATTGAGGTTGCTGAGAAAGGTATTTTATGGCTCAAAGTAACTACCAAAGGTGTTTCTGGACATGCATCAATGCCACATAGAGCTGATAACGCACACACAAAATCAGCTAGACTTATGCTTAAGCTATATGATTCTCTACATGTCAAATTCTACAAATTGAATCCACTCTTCGATCCACCCTACTCAACATTTGAGCCTACTAAAAAAGAAATGAACGTTGATGCGATAAACATTATACCAGGCTCCGATATAGTCTATTGGGATTGTAGGGTTCTCCCAGAGTATAGTCTAGACGAAGTTATAGAGTTCTTTAGAGGTATTGCTAAAAGATACAGCGCTGATGTGGAAATAATATTACGCGAGGAACCATCAGTAACGAGCCCATCTGAGAAGATAGTCATAGAACTAAGAAAGGCAATTGAAACAGAATTAGGAATAAAGCCGAAAACTATAGGTATAGGCGGCGGGACAGTCGCAGGGATTCTGAGAAGACTAGGAATTCCTGCGGTTGCTTGGAGTATATGTAGTGAGACTGAACATAAATCAAACGAGTATGAGCTTATAGAAAACTACATTAAAACAGCAAAGGTTCTTGCCAAAGTAGCGTCACAAAGCTTCTGATCTCTAGTCTCCTTCCAATATGTCATTGCAAGAGTCTGTAGGTTGGGCATGTTGGATTTGAAGGAAAGAAAAAGGAGTATAAGGGAAAAAATTTGGAGACTTTTAGAGGAAAAGAATATTGCTAGATTTCCACGGCCAGTATTCGGTAGGATACCAAATTTTATTGGTGCGGAGAAAGCTGCTGAGAACCTTAGAAAAACGCCAGAGTGGAGAAAGTCGAAGGTTATATTTGCAAATCCTGATTCACCACAAAAACAAGTAAGATTTTTCGCATTGCTAGATTCCAAGAAATTAGTAATGGCTTCTCCGAGAATAAAGGAAGGGTTTATTCTTCTGGATCCCAATTTCGTTCCTCGTCGAGAATATAGCTATGCTGTCACAATACGTGGTGCTTTCAAATATGGAAGGCTCATCGAGCCAGAACGAATAGAGTATATTGATATGAAGGTTACTGGATGTGTTGCAGTGGATTTAAAGGGTGGGCGTCTAGGAAAAGGCCATGGATATTCAGATTTGGAGTGGGGAATTTTGAGCGAGTTTGGCTTAGTTGATGATAAAACAGTAACGGCAACTACTGTTCATGATATACAGGTAGTTGACGAGATACCTATGACCGATCATGATTTTCCGATAGACATAATTGCGACTCCTACGAGAATTATTTATACGAAGACTCGATATAGAAAGCCTAAAGGTGTTTTTTGGGAGGAAGCAATAAATCGTCTGGATGAAATCCCATTGCTGCGTAAGCTATGCATTCAGAAGGGAATATGTAGGTAAGGCTTAGCTATATTTTTAAAGAGTCTTTAATCCTTCTTGTTGCCTCAATAGGATTATCTGAGCGTGTTATATAGCGACCAACAATGATGATATCTGCTCCACTCATGACCGCTTGTCGAGCAATTTTATCATTGAGTCCCCCCGCAACAGCTAAGTAAGCAGATATCTCCCTCCTTATGGACGGTATCTTATCTATCGGAAATTTTCTCGATGCTTGCTGGTCGATTCCTAGATGCATGAGTACGATATTTACTCCTAACGTTTCCAATTCCTTTGCTCTACGGATAGGGTCTGGATGGTTGATCAGATCAGCCATAACATAGCCACCAAAACTTCTAGCTGTTTCTACAGCATCGAGTATTGTTTTATTATCAGCTACTGCGAGAACAGTAACAACATTAGCTCCAGCGCTAAATGCTAATTCAGCCTCCAAAGCACCGACATCCATAGTCTTAAGATCCGCTACGATTGGTATGTCTGGAAAGTTTCTTCTGAGAATCCGAATCGCCTGCATCCCCTCAGCCTTGATGAGGGGTGTCCCACATTCTAGCCAGTCGGCCCCGCCAATTAATGCTTTCTCAGCGATTTTAAGGGCTTCTTCAATTCTTATGAAATCTAGTGCGACCTGTAGAATAGGAGGTCTTACCTTAAGCATATACACTCATCTTATATAGCCGAAAAGCTTTGCTTTTTTAAATACATAAATATATTAGCTCCGAGTAGATTTCAAGACCACTATGATATCTGTTATCCAGACCAGTCTTAAAATAGATTATGCAATTAGTTGGAGAGGGGGTTGGGATGGGAGTTCTAAGCCCAAAAGATTTGGAATACATCAAATCCAAATTCGAAAAAGAACTTATTAGGGAAGTTCCAATAGTACTTCTAGAATCCGACAACTGCGAGCTTTGTGGAACAGTAAAACAGCTCATCGAAGAATTAGCAGAGGTTAGTAATGGGAAGATACAATATACTGTGAACAAACTTCAGGATTTTCATAAAGAACTCTTAGGTGTTAACAGGGGACCAATAATACTCATAGGAAAAAAAGTGGAAATCCGATATACAGGTGCTCCTCTAGGAGAGGAAGGTTGGGCCTTCCTTGAAGCAATATCTCTTGTGTCAAATCGAAGGCATGTGTTCAAGGATCACGAAGATGAGTTATCATCCCTAGCAAACAGAGTCAAAATAGAAACTATAGTCACGCCGACATGCCCAGCATGCCCCCATGCTGTTTTACTCGCCCACAATGTTGCTGTCGCATCTAAGGGCCGAGTTATTAGTGATGTAGTTGAGGCATATGAATTCCCAGAAATAGCCGATAAATATAATGTTAATGCTGTGCCTACAGTCGTGTTAAGTGTAAATGGGAACTACAACGGGTCGGTGTTTTCAATAGGTGTCCCAAGACCAGAAGCATTGCTGAAAGCTGTGCTGAGACTTGGAAACGCAGATACATGAGTCACTATCAGTATATTTTTGGTGTTGTGTTTATTTCTTTTAGAGGTATCTTAAAGGGTGCCGGCTCTATCGTTGTTGACTTCGTAAAAACGACTCTAAGCTGATTCATATACATTTTTGGTCTCAGATTTTTTATGTAGTATGTCTCACCAACTTTTATTTTATCAATCATCTCATCCCATATAACTAGAGTGATAATTCCAGTCCTATCCCCCACCAAGAATTCGGCGACCCTATGTTTTTTTGCTCCTCTTATGAATGTTCGCTCAGCGTTTAGTTTAACAATAGTTACTATTAGGTTTACCTTGTTCATATTTGGTCTTATTTCACGAATGTACCAGAAATCTTTCTTGCGACGAATCATACTACCTCAATCATAAGAGCTTTTTAATTGGCTTTTTCTCTCATATATTTCTACCTTAGTATTTTCATAAATACAGATTATATAAGCAATACCCTAATAACCTATGGGTGTCTATACATTGAGCTATCCAGACAAAAACGAGATACTAGAGGAGATCTCTAGGAGAATAAAAGAATGCAGAAAATGTGATCTGTGGAAAACTAGGAGAAATGCTGTCCCAGGCGAGGGAAATCCTAATGCTAGAGTAATGTTTGTTGGCGAGGCACCAGGATATCATGAGGATGTCCAGGGAAGACCGTTTGTGGGGGCGGCAGGTCAACTTTTGACCAAAATGATTGAAGATGTTCTTGGTGTCCCTAGGGGAGAAGTTTACATAACCAACGTTGTCAAATGTAGGCCTCCTGGTAACAGGGATCCAACGGAAGAAGAAATAGAGTTATGTTCACCTTATCTAATTGAGCAGATCGGGACAATACAACCAGATATCATAGTTTGTCTCGGAAGGCACTCTGCTAGGTTTATTCTTTCGCATATTGGAGTCAAATTTAAAAGTATTCTGAGCATTCGGCAAAAACTATTCAGAGTAAGACTCAGTGGAAGAGAATTTATGGTTCTCGCAACAATACATCCCGCTGCAGCTCTCTATAAGCCTCCATGGAGAAAATTCTTGGAAGAAGATTTTAGGCTACTGAAAGAAATTTTGAGGGGGAAAAGCGAAAGGGAACTACCTACGTTAGATTCCTTTCTGCTAAGAAAATAAGAAAAATCATATCAATCTACAACTTCTTGAATAGTATCTCTTTCTCCCCAAGTTTGTGACCTGGTTTAATGTTTCCAATGAGTCTGACATCACTTAGTCGTGGTATTGAGTCGAGTCCTAATTGTTTTGATATTTTATCTGCTGTTCTCGGCATAAATGGATACATCATAGCGGTTAATACATATATCCAGTCTAGAGAATTTCTTATGGCTCTCGCAACGGAGTCTTTATCTCCCTTCTTCCAGCAGGACCAGGGTGCGGTTTTATTCAAGTAAGCATTTATTGTCTGAGCAAACATTATGGTTCTCATGACAGCATGATGGACTTGAAGATTTTTCATGAAGTTATGATATTCATTTAGATGCTTTCTAAGTTCACCTATGATTTCTTTATCGATATCTGTAAGTCTTGAGGCTTCTGGTGTAATACCACCAAAATATCTCTCTGTCAATGTTAGAACCCTGTATATTAGATTGCCTATCTCATTGGCAAGCTCATCATTATGATATCTCACCAGATCCTTTTCTGAGAAGTCTCCGTCCTCACCGAAGGGTATAGCTCGAGCTAAGTAATATCTAATAGTATCGGATCCATATTTATTAACGAGGTCGATGGGGTCTATGTCTGTTCCGAGAGACTTACTGATCTTCTTACCATTGACGGTTAGGAATCCATGAGCAAATATTGTTTGGGGTAATTCAAATCCCGCAGACATCAGTAGGGCGGGCCATATAACTGCATGAAACCATAGGATGTCTTTTCCGATTAGCTGTACATTTGGAGGCCAAAATTTCTCGAATTTTTCTCTATCATTTATATATCCGACACCAGATATGTAGTTTAGTAGTGCATCTACCCACACATAAAGGACGTGGTCCGAGTCCCAAGGACATTCAATACCCCATGATAAATACCATCTTGGCCGGGTGATCGCAACATCTTTTAGTCCTTCTTCCTCAATCTTTCTGATAAGGTATTGTTTTCTTTCCGCCGGTAGAACAAATCTTGTATTTTCCTTATACAGTCTAATCAAATCATCTTGATATTTGCTTAGACGGAAATAATAAACCTCCATCTCTAGATACTCAACAGGTTTTAGGTGTATTGGACATAACTTGCCATCAACGAGATCCTTGGCAGTATAATATCGCTCACATTCAACACAATAAAGCCCCCTATACACACCTTTGTAGATATCCCCCTTCTCGTAGATTCTCATAACAATTCTCTTAACAGTCTCCTCATGGTCAGGATCTGTAGTCCTAATGAAGCGCCTATACCTAATATCGAGACTTTCCCATGCCCGCTTAAAAAATGGAACCATACTATCAACATACTCCTTTGGTGAGATACCCTTATTCTTCGCCTCCTTAAAAAGTTTCATTCCGTGCTCATCAGTACCAGTAAGAAAGAAAACTTCGTAGCCTAAAGATTCATAGTAACGAGCAAGAATATCTGCGATAACCGTTGTGTATGCACTACCAATATGGGGCGGCCTATTAGGATAATAAATAGGTGTAGTGATGTAGAATTTCTTTGTAGTCAGTCTAATCACCCCGCCTAATTATATGTGAAATTCGATATTTCCTAGCAGTGGCATATAATCGCTTAGAGGACGGATACCAGCTAATATTCGAATTCTCATAAAGTCACTATAACTTCCTATATCCTAATTCTTTTTCTATAGAAGTACTATCTCCTAAAGATAACTTGCAGTTTATGGTTAAGAAAAAGAAATTATTCTCCGAAAAGTTTCTTAAATGCCCGTTTAAGCTTCTCTAAAATTCCCTCCTTCTTCTCTGGGATCTTCTTTTCTTTCACCTCTACATGCTCAATGTACTCAGCTCCTTCCTCCTCGGGTCTCTCTTTCTCCTCCAGAGCTGCTTTGACTTCCTCCTCCGTTACCTCGCGGGCCTCGGGAAGTTCCAGACTGACTTCCTTTGCCTCAAATTCTTGATAGGGCTTGTATACTTCGATGGATAACGAATTCCAATCTATGAGTATCTTACCGTCGATAATGTCTATGTTTAAGAAAATACGAACAACGTCCGATTTTTCAACATTATTTTCTCGGAAAATCTTGAATAGATGTTGATTGATATACGATGCTATTTTTAGTGCCTCCTCCGGAGGCGCCTTACCTTTTGTGGCGGCTATTAGAACTCGGCGAAGTTTATCAGCATAGCCTGCAGCTCTTACGAGTCCAGTGCTTATTCTTATGCCCAGCTTAACCACCTCTTTAAAAACCATATGAGAATATAATCGTATCTATATGCCTTATATACTAAATTTATGAAAATTTATGAAAAGTTTTAAATTGCTACATAGTTGGTGCGAAAAATGTTGATAGGAAGCGAAGATGAATCTCCAGAATCTATAGAGGAACTTGAAAAAGAGATAGAAGAACTGGAGAAAATAGAGATTGAAGTGGAGGAAAAACCAAGAAGGAAGAAGGAAAAAGAATTTGTGCTGAGAGAAAAGCGTTTCAGGCTTTCATCAATTATCGTCGGATTCCTGATGATGCTAATATACCTATTAGCTTTAGGTACGATACCCTTCCTTGGAACTGGTGGGGATCTATACTCACTACTGTATGACTACACAATGTCAATTCTAATAACCCAACTTTTCTTTCCTAACATAGTCGTGGCGATGGCTACAAACAGCCTCGATATATTCCTAGGTGGAGCTGGTATTCTTACGGCATACGCCTTTATACTTCTAGGTGTATATAGCGGAACGATATACACCTTGCTAGGTACTACTGATATATATGTAATACTAATCCTGATAGGACTTATGCCTTATCTACTTGCTGGAGTCATCGCTGGAGCTATGAACCGCGACCCTAGTTATGGATTCGTAGCGGGAGTCCTAATATGGATTGTTAGCCTGATTTTGGGAATAGTAGTCGTGTTATATGGAAACATAGGGGGTCTTGCTACAAATATAATGGATGTGATACTAGAGTACATTTCATGTGGATGGCTATCGGCAGTATTTCTTGCAATATTTGGGGCCCTAGGTGGTGCATCCCGCAAATAACATTAGTGACGGAAGTAAGTATAGTTTAAGTATAGTTACTAAAAGCTTTGAACCTTTTTCCTTTAAACCAACTTCTTTTTCCTTCTAAGAATAAGCGATCTCTTTCTTCGATATCTAGATGTGGATAGAGTCCTAATCAGTAAATCCGCACTGATATATTAAGATTTATGTTCTAATGTGATTAGAGCTTTTAAAAGAAGAATTTATCTGTATTTCCTTGGACATACTGAGCTATCTGTGGGGTTCCAACACATTTTTATCAATTTTTGTTCTTTTGTCTGAGAGGGCTGCATGTTGGGCCGATATGCTGAGCTGGGGGTTTATGGACAGAATACTTGTGCTGAGCGGTGGCGGTCTCGTCTCCGTTGTGGATGTCCATGGTGATATTGCAAATATATGGGTTGATTGGCCAGAAGAGTACTCTGTTAAAGCAATGGAACTGGTTGCTCAGATTCTTAGTGAGCAGAAGCGAAGACAAAGTAGTATTATTTTGCACGAACCATGGGTTGTCTATGTACCAGACAGTAATGGTGTAGACTTTATGGTGTTAGCAAGAGCTAGGGATAAGCGTTTTCTTTTCTTAGTCATAGGCTTCCTGAGGCGTCTGGCAAGAGTACTTGCTGGTCTGCCAGAGGAGAGTAATATAGTTGGGGAGCGGGTTGTTGAATTTCTACAAAAGCACTTTAGAATAAGATTTAGAAAAATAAAGAAACTTGTGGCACGTAATAGGGTAGTACGGTGAAGGGAATTAGGGGAATGGTTTCCAGCAAAAGTGGGTGGTAATCTATTATTCGTTAACATCGGGGTAGATGCCGTAACTCTCCTTAGTACTGATGAGTCTAGGATTTATTTTTTCTCAACCAATATTGGTTATGACATAAGAGAAAGAATCAATAATAATAAAATAATAATCGTTAACGATAGCTATATTGAACTCCCCTATATCCTCGATGCGACACCTAGTGTTTTTGGAAGAACATTCAGTGATTTTGAGTCATACTTGCAATTTCTAGCTAAGAACATAGGCTCGAAAATCAAATCCAGAAAAGTAGTGGTCTGGTTTTCTGGTGGAAAGGATTCAACCGCAAGTCTTATAGTGCTCTTAGGGCTTCAGAGATACGTGGATTTCCACCTAGAAGCATATTATATGCATGTCCCACTTCTAGATGGGGAAAGAAATTTACGATTCGTAGACGTGATCTCAAGAAGACTTAATATTGAGATCTCCATAGAATCTATAGGACGACATAAGATGAAGGATTTTTTAGAGTACTTTGGTATACCCTATAGAGGCTTCCGATGGTGTACATACCATTCTAAGATAAAACCCATGAGAAAAATAAAAAGAATTCGAAGTTTCGATTATGAGGTAAGCTCAGAGAGAATTTTTGAGAGCTACAAACGTTTTAGCTCATTATTGGAGTATGCAAGAAGAAAAATGTTTATATCAGGGAAGCAGCTAAAACCAACATTTCTATTCACAATCATGGATGTTGTGGATATCGTGAAGAAACGCAATGTTGTGCATCCAGATTATTTGGCTGGATGCTCAAGAGTCTCATGTTCGATATGCCCATATAGAACCATTTTTGAGCTTAAGAAAACAATGGACGATCTCGAAGATCCAGGTCTGATAGATAATGCTCTACGAAAAACATATCTAGCAAGATATAAAGATATGGTAGATTTCGAAGAGTATATGGTATATGCGCTATGGCGATTCTCACCAAGAATAGCGGATAAAATCCTAGCGCTCAAGAAATTGGTGAGGGAATCGGAACAATGTCTGAGAAGTGGGGATGTTCATAGGATGATATCATCCATATGGCTATCAAAATTTGAATCCCCAATCATTGAAGTCGACAAGGCTATTAGTCTGATGCAAGATGCATACAAAAAGAGGAGATTCGGAATATTAAATTTAGGTTTAGAGCCCAATTTTATGGTGAAGACCTAAAAACCTAGTGGTCTTTGTTGGTGTATTCAGATGTTCCTGAAGTTGTTAAAGAAGCTACCTACGGAGGATGTCGAGTTTATATTGAAGAACGTGTTAAAATCGAAGTACTCTAAAAAAACAGATATTCATTTAGTATTGCAACAAAAAATAAACTCCATGAAGGTGAGAAGGTATATTCTTTTCTTCTCTAAACTTAGAGGAATAATTCCACAGAGATTTTGGCTGTTTAAAAAGCCTAATAGGGCAAGTGTGAGGAATATATTAAGTATATTAGATGCTGTGAATATTGATATTTCTACGATTGTTAGGAAAATAGATGGGGGGGTCTCGAAAGCTTGGTTTTTCTCAAGCAAAAAGCTATCAAACAATCTGGCTTGGATCAGAGATGGACTCATATTGAGATATGGAAATAGGGAAAAATCGTATACACTGCTGTTTGCCACCAACAACCTAAATGGTCGCACAACTGATGAGCTCATACAGGCCGGCTTTTCACTCCAAAAATTCCCACCATATATCATGAGGAAACTCCTCTCAGAAAAACTCAGATTCACTCGTCTCGTATTTCTCACACGAAGTGATGTCATGGGAGTTTCTGGTATAGAAAGAATAATATTGGAGGGTGATAATGTTGTTGAGGGCTTCTACGAATTTACAAAGAGACAGGATAGGCTTAGGGAAATAACACTTCTTATGGGGCCTGTCATAGAGATTGAGATAGACACAGGCGTGAGCATTTCAAATAGTGGTGATATAGAGGTGTTCTCTCTGAATTCCCTATTTAGAATTCTTCCAACTCTCAGAAGAGTCATTGATATCCAATGAAGTGTTAGCTTAACTAGATGGTATATAGTTGTAAGTATTTCTATAATGATTTTTTTAATTCTTAGAATGGTGAGCTCTATGAACACGCCTAATCAACTTACTTCGGAGATACATGAATATGGATTTCGTTTTGCTGCATGGACACACCTCATCCCAGAAAGCGAAATTAGGAGGCTTCTCAGATATAAGGTTAAATATTATTTCGCTGGCGGAAAACCTGGTGTTTTACCTTTAGAGGCTTGGACCCAGATACTTAAAGATGTTGGCGAGGAATTATATAGGCTTATTAGAGAGGGCAAAAAGAGGGACGTCCTAGAAATATTTAACTATGAGAAAACGGCAGGATTCGACCCGCTTAGAAAGGTTCTTGCAGATAGGCTTGAGAGAGACGGCGTTCCTATGCCTAAAGATGAGAAGGAACGCATAAATTCTGTAACAATAGTTACGGGTAGTCAGCAGGCTCTCTTCACAATAACCAATATACTGATAGATCCAGGAGATATTGTAATAACACCCGCTCCGGTATATCTGGGTATGCTTGGCCCACTTGGTATGCACCAAGCAAATATAATCACTGTGCCAACAGACGAACATGGCATAATACCAGAGTTTGTTGAGAAGGCAATAGGTAAGGCTATCGAGAAATTCAGGCGTATTCCAGATTTCATATACGTTATTTCTGATGCTGATAATCCGAAGGGAACGACATTACCTGTGAAGAGGAGGAAGCAACTGTATGAGATTGCCGTGAAATATAAGATTCTTATTGTTGAGGATGCTGCATATAGAGACATATATTTTGGTGGTGAAAAACTCCCACCAATAAAGTCTTTTGACAAAAACAATGAATATGTAGCTTACCTCAGAACTACTAGTAAGGAAGCTGCTGTGCTGAGAGTAGGTTACTGTGTTCTGCCTAGACCTATTGTCGATGAATTTATCAAATCTAAGGGTTATCAAGACCTATGTACATCGGTGATAAGTCAAGTTCTTCTTAAAGAGTACTATGAAAAATGGATCGATAAGGTGCTTCCAAAAGCCGTGGAGGAATACAAGAGAAGATGTAAAACTATGATTGAGAGCGTAAATCAGTATTTTCCACCGGGATTCCACACTAAGCCTCAAGGAGGTTTCTTTGTCTGGTATGAGAGCGATAAGAGAGGCTTCAATGCGTCAAGCTTTCTCGAAAACGTGGCCCTCAAAAATAATGTTAACTATGTGCCAGGAGCAGCGTTCTATCCGGTTGAATCTCTCGGATACTACTATAATCCAGATAACAATGAGATTGAGCGGATAAAGTTCCCCCTAAATACAATGAGGCTCTCATACTCACTTCTTCCTCCAGAAGATATAAGTGAGGGAATAAAACTTCTTGGTAAGCTACTCAACGAACATTTGAAGTAGTTCTGAAAAATCGATATTGCTTTTTTATTTCTTCTTTTTGGGTTAATTTTATGAAGCAAGGAGCCCTCAGGAGCTTTTTTATAAATTGTCAAGCTACTTTTAAATATTGAGAGGCTTTTTAAATGACCAGCAACAAGAGATTGGTATGTCCGAATTGCGGGTCTACAAACATACTGTATGACGACGAAAAAGACATGTTATATTGCGCTAACTGTGGTACCGTGATTGAGGAAGATATCACTATAGATGCAGAGCCCGTATATCAACAAGAGTATGGAGAATCCATACATAAGCCAATAGGATTTCTTGATCAGCTAACCGAAGACAGAAACAAAAAACTTATGGAGACGTTTCTATCCGAAGTCGACCTGATAATAAGAAAGCTTAGCTTACCACGACAAGTACGTAGGCTTGCTGGAGAATATTTCCTCAAACTAATAAAAATTGGAAGAAAAATACCCTCCAATAAAGTTAGACACTATGCAGCTGCCCTGACATATTTGGCTGCGAAGAAGTTGGGAATACCTATATCATATAGGACCCTTTTGAAGAAACTGAATCTAAGTTCTGAGAAGGTATCTAGGGTAATACAGCATGCGCGTAATATAATAAAGATAGATCTCAAAGCAATGGACATATGGACCTATCTCCATTATGTATTAGAGAGATTGAATGTCAAAAATTCTGATTTCGGAAACGAGATAATGAATTTGATCAGAGAAGCCCAAAAACAGAACCTTATAACAGGAAAGGATATGCGGGGGGTGGTGGGTGGGGCTATATATGTTGTGGCAAAAGCATTTGGAATAAAGATAACTCAGAGACAAATCGCAGAAGTGTGTGGGATAACCGAAATAACCATAAGAAATAGGTTTCTGGAATTAGCTCCAATCTATCGACAATTAACTGGGAGAGAGGTTAGTTTGAGGAAACGGAAGAAGCGGCGACCCAAAGTGAGGTTTTAATGTAAAGTCTTTTCAAAAATATCCTTACGGAATATCCGACCAAAGGCACATAGGATAGCGTCTCTAAAAGCTCCTGCTCTATCATACTTTTCCAGGGCCATGAATCCTATAGCACCTATCGTATCTCCTATCCTATTAATTCCAGACAGTTTAATCATAATATCTTCGAGCTCTCGAACCTTTTTCTTACTCACTAACTCCCATACATAATCTGGTAGTTGAACAGATACTGTTGATGCTAATCCTATAATATTGCCGTCAGTTACTGCTACCCAACCAGTTACAAATACCCCATATCTATTTTTCTTGAGTCCTCCTTCGAGGCCTAAGGCATAGTGGGCTTCTGGGACTTTCTTAAGGGCGTTAACAGCTCTATATATTGCTCCCTCAATCATCTCCTCATCCGATAGAGGCTGTATGGGTGCTTTCTCAATTTCTACGGGGACCACCTTATATTTATCAAACATAAGTTTGCATGCCATCTCAGCAGCCCTAATTTTACTGGGATTTTTCGAGCCTAGTGCTATGATCTTCAATTCTTCTTCACCTCCAATATCTCAGCGGCTCTGACAAGATTTCTTCGTGTGAATTCTTTTTGGTATAATCTATAGGCTGGTGGTCCTGTCTCCTCCCCTAAGCAAATCCTATATAGGATTGCGTAGATGTTTTTCGGTCTTAGGTTATGTTTTGAGCAGATCTCATTTACATATTTTCGGATAATATCTTGACTAATCTTTTCTGGAAGTATATCAAGGGTGTTTAGTAAGAGGTCTCTGATCGCGGATTTTTCATCATCAGTAAGGTTGTGAATCACGGATTCGACATTTATTTCTGGGGGTTTCCACCAATCACGTAAATAGTTTATCGCATAATTTAGTCTTCTCTTAGCATCCTCAATCTCAAATCTATTTGCATCAGGAGGTAGAGCTCTTAATCTCCTTAACATTTTAAGTCCCTCCTCAATGTCCTTCATCCACATAGCAGCCTTTAGTGCCAGCTCATAGGGCACTCTTCGTATCCTATGTTTAAACGCTTTACTGATATCCCGCTGTGATAAAACATATGCCGTAAGGATTTTTATGTCGTCTGTCCCCAATTTTCCATCTTTGAGCTTGTTAAACAAATATTCTTCGTCTGAATCAAATCTGCTAACATAAGTGGGTATGTCATAAGGATTGAAATCTATGTGTCGGAGACTATCCCTAGCTATGTCCCCCACATGTCGTCTGAGCAACATGTAATTCAAAGCTTCTGGAGGCGCGTACAAAAGCCATTCATGCGCACCTAAACCAACACCAGCTCTCTTAGAAAACTTCCTCGGTTCTTTATTGGGCTCTATCCAGTAAAAGAAATCATAGAAGACCGCTATCGGTGGTTCTCTACCAAAGTATTCTCTTAGCAAGGCGCATCCAGTATCATAGCTTGAGCCTGCTGCCATTAGATCCTTACCCATGGGTTCGAAATGGACATCAAAGAGAACCCATCTAAGCGGCCAATCTATTCTCCAGGGTGCTTTTCCCTCAGCTTTTCGTATATCTGCATATCCTTCGTATCTACAAGCCTCACATTTATACTTTATAACGTAGCCATTCTCCAGAACCTCAACTGGTTTGACATGTTCATCTATTCTCCCACAATTTGCGCATAGAGGTCTAAATGGTATCCAGTCTGCTTCGTATCTTTTTTTATGTCCTGCTCTTTCATGAACTCTATTAAAAATTTTTCCTATCTTGTTTCTATCAAGAATTACTCTGCGGAGGAGATTTATGTATTGTGTATTCGTATGTATCTGATGAGCAAAGTATATCTCTGGCCTTAATCCATAAGTGTTAAGGGACGTTAATAGTGGTTCAACAAAATGCTCCACATAGTTCTTGTGGCATCCCCAGGGGTCAGGAAGTTGCTCAAGTGGTCGACCAAGATATTTCTCGGCCTTTCTTTTAAATTCTTCTGGGACAAAGATAGGTGGTTTTCTGAATGGGTCGCGCGAATCTATTGCCAATATGCTTCTAGCTTTATACCCCCAGAGTTCAAGAATTTTTCTTACAGCTTCTGTTATGAGTATATCCCCGAAGTTCCCTAGATGCACCTTCCCACTTGGTGTGAATCCAGCCTCTAAGACATAAGTTTTCCTATCTGGGAATATTTCAAGGATTCTCAACGCTGCCTTTTTAGTAAAATGAGTTTGATCTCTCTTCTTAAGGTATTTGATAGCCCTCTCATGAAGATCCAGCATAGATAATCAGCCCTCAAAAACATGTATTAGAGCCGTAATAAAGTCGTTATGCTCAATCTCCTCCTTCCTAAGATTCTTTAGAACTTCTAGAAGATTGTTTAGAATATTAAAAGCATCTTTGCGAGAGGCGCGTATAGTTTCTATAAGTATTAAACGTGGAGGTGTCTCGGTTAGAAGCCCAATAAGAATTAGTGACCTTCCATCTTTAAGCACAATCTCCTTTGTGTCTTTAGCTAAGAGCAAAATATCAGCAAGAAAGTCTGGAACCTTTTCAATTTGTCTATAAAGAGTGGATCTCTTATTCAAAACAAATTTCAGATACGATCCAATATCTGGGTCATAATCCACAAAACAAATGTTGTATATTCCAGAATTCCTGATTTTCTTAGAGAGGCTTCTCGAAATACTAAGCTTCATTGGAAAACTCAAGAGAATAACACCTCCGAGTCTGCATTATATTATATTGGTGCAAAGAAGGTAGCTAAATGATTGTTCTTCTCTTCTTAAGGTAGGTCTTAATTAGTATCTCAGCAAGTTTTTGGAAAACCTCCTCAACATTTACATAGTTTATTGCGCTAGCCTCTAGGTACTCCACAAAAACATCGTACTTCTTAGCCAGAAACTCAGCGTATTTTTCTCCAGCAGAAGGGGGAACGCATTGCATCTTGTCGCGTAAATCAATCTTATTGCCAACAATGACTAAAGGCTTTGCCCCACCTGAATATGTATAGAACTCTTGTATCCAATAGGATAAGCTTCTCAAAGTTTCTGGACGTGAAACATCAAACACGGCGATGCCCGCTTGTGCACTAACATAATACTGGGGTCGGACGGCTCGCCAGTGAGGCTGCCCAGCTAAGTCCCATATGATATACCTGAAGATCATAGTGCCAAGAGATGGATTGCTAAGCTGTATTTCCTTCACAAATATGTCTGCTCCGATAGTCGCCCGATAAGAAGTATCAGCCAGAGCTTTTCCTCTGATAAAAGATTTAATGAGAGTAGTTTTTCCAACACCACCATCGCCGATGAGGACTATCTTAACGTTTGCTGAGTATCTACTGGACACAGTTTGGCACCAGAATACTTAATTTGCCTATTTTTCCGAGAATTACTAGGCATAACTATATTTAGCATATAATCTTTATATAACATAGCGTGTGAGCTTTGTTGAGGCGTCCTCTAAATGAAAATTATAAGGCTGGAGGCAAAGGCGATTCGTGTTCCTCTCATAGAAGAGTTCAGAACATCTCTCGGAGGCTCGATTCAGCATGAAGGTGTCATAGTCAAGATATACACAGATGAGGGTATTGTTGGGATCGGCGAAGCCGCTCCGAGCGCTCGTATAACTGGGGAGACTATCGAAACAATACTGGGAGTTATTTCGAGGTTAAAGAATATTATGCTTGGCAGCAACCCTCTAGAATATCGAAGAATAATAGAATCCATAGATGATGCTGTGATAGGGAACCCATCTGCGAAGGCAGCATTAGATATAGCTATATTTGATGTTGTTGCTAAGAAATATGGTGTGCCTCTATATAGGTTGCTTGGCGGCTCAGATAACTCATTTGAAACTTCCGTTACTATTGGAATAATGCCTCAGGAGAAAGCAATATATAAGGCCCAGAAATACGTTGAGCAAGGAATAAGAATACTAAAAATAAAAATTGGCACTAATCCCACTAGAGATGTAGATTTACTCAAAAAAATACGCCAAATAATAGGTGATGATGTTAGGATAAGAATAGATGCCAATCAAGGCTATACAGTCAAACAAGCAATACGTGTCTTAAAAGCAATCGAGAATCTAGATATCGAATTCTGCGAGCAGCCTGTCCACTGGCGGGATCTAGATGGGATGCGGGAAGTAAGGAGAAATACTGAGATACCAATAATGGCAGATGAATCTGTACACGGCCCGAGAGATGCTATTGAGATAATAAAGATGGATGCTGCTGACATGATAAACATAAAAATCATGAAAGCAGGGGGGATTCTGAATTCCCTAAAAATAGCTGATATTTGCGACTCATATGGTATGAAGTGCCAGATTGGATGTATGAGTGAAACTCAGATATCAATAGCAGCAGGAGTAAGTGTCGCTATAGCTGCTCGATCCATAGAATTTTCTGACTTGGACGGATACATACTGCTCAAGGAAAACATAGCATCTGGCATAAAATTTGATGGTGTAAGGAATATTCTGCCTGATAAGCCAGGATTGGGTGTGGAAATAAAGGAGGATATTCTAAGAAAATATGTTGTAGCATCGGTCAGATTCGAGGAATAAAGATGGCCGAAGTGGACATACTCAGCATGGCTAAGGAAACTCTGCGGAAAATTAGCGATCTTATAGAAGCTGGGAACTCATGGGAGGCATTAATCTTAATAAATCGATGTGTCAGAAAGCTTGATAAATTTATACAGGGTGCTAGTGGCCCCGAAAAACTTGAAGCATTAGTTTTGATGAGAAAGCTTGGTAGGATCCAAATAGAGCTCGAAGGCTTCGCCGAAAAAAATGATGTAGATTAGCCAAGTATAGGCTTGAAAAATACCGTAGAAAGACTACGGATTATATCCGAAAAATGAATGCGATCCTGGAAGGGAGTATGAAAGTTTGGCTCCTACACTTCCAATGTAGGAAGTCAATAAGCATTGTTAACTGAAATTCCTTTCAAGTAGACCTTTATATACCGAGCTAAATATTTTAGTTAAAGCACCAATAGGGGTTATCGCTGAAATGACAATATCGTCTGGATGTATCCTTATATAACCATGATTCGTAAGCATCCAATATGATATATGGATTCGTGTGAAGGTTGAGATTATGTTTTTTTCGAATGATGTCCATTCCAACTTATACTGTGGGAAGACAAAGCCAAATACCGTTTTTGCTTTAAGTGAGTCCCTATTACCCGAGAACGTTATTAGAGCCCTACTCGAATTTAGTTTGACCCTAAGAAAAACCTTACCTTGGCGGAGATATCTGTGGATAATCTCGTGCTCAGACGAAATTTTTGGCTTACCAAGTTTCTCGATTTCTGGTACTCCGCTCCTAAGAGATGTCTGAAGTTTTACTCCAAGCATGTCTAAATAGGGCCTTATATTCTCAATCATCTCTAGAACACATTTACGGGCTGAGACAGTATCTCCATTTTCCGTTATAAAATCTGCGTTAATCCCATCTTTTATCGCACGTAACCGATTTTCCTCTAGAGACTTACTCTCAACAATTTTTTGTTTTCTACGCAGAAGATCTATTGCCTCCAGAGCAATGCCCATCAGAATATGTGTCACATCGACCAGATAATCAACTGTCGATGGATTATCTATAAATCTTATCTCAACCCTGCTAGACTCTGGGCCTGAACCATAATCCTCAATAATATTTGTGTAGGGGCCACGGGGAGTGATGTCTAAGAGGCGGATACCTACGCGGTCTGCTACAACTTTGTGTTCATATCTTTTATCCCGCGTGAAAATAAAAGCATATTTTAAAATAGCTCTTTTTTCACGTGGAATAATCGTTGCTTTGCTTCTTCTGATGATGGCGTAGCGACTTGGTCGGAGAACACGACTATAGTGTAGGCGGGTGCTAGCATAGCCTGAGTACTCTCCAGACATTACCGGTGAGTTTGCGGTGAGCGCTATGAGCTCAGGCAAATAGCGTCTTACATTGTTATGTACATATACAAGGAACTTCCTAGGCATAGATTTTCTCCGTTTAGGTACTACCGATATGCTTATATGTGTCCCATTTATTGGAAATGGATTCGACTGTATTGGATGTACACTCCCAGCATAGATCATGAGTTTTCTTCTGCTAGCGACTTCACCTAGGTATGTTCGTATGAGCTTCATAGTTTTCTCTACAAGCAGAAAGTTTAGTGGCTGTGTTACGACTTCAAGCTGAGCTGGATGAGGCTCCCACTGGATTCCATATATAAATCTTTTCAGAACTCCTATGTCGATTCTCTTATTAACGATATCATCAATTATCTCTTTTATTATTAGGTCTGCCGCTGGTACAATAAAACCCTTGTTGTTGACTGTCAATAATTCGTTTTCTATGCCTACCCTTATTTTAAGATTTTCGATGAAGCCCTCCATAGCTTTTCACTCCGCTAAATTTCTTGATGAATTTGACAAGAGCCCGAATAATCCTGCGTAAATCCCTCCTCGTAGCCTCTCCAGAGATTTCAAGCTGAACTGTGCTCACCAACGGAATATTAGAGTGATAGAAGGTAATATCGCCTCCAACGAACCTCGAGTTTGTGCCATAGGTAACATCATTTGAATCGAAGATTTGCATTAACATATCCAGATACTTCTTAGGAATCGAAAAACCATACCATGTGCCTATCTCAACCAAGTGTTCTCTTGTACTACTCGATGTATGAAGATCGATAATAAGCTTTATTTTTCTTTTCGCTATAAGCTGTTCAAGGATTCTTCGGAATGGCCAGACACGTCCAAGTACTCTGTTTGGGTCAGCGATGAAGCGGGGCAAATTTGAGATTAGAGCATATGCAGATGTTCTCTTAGCGATGACCAGAGCTAGTTTTCCCGTATTTATGTCGGACTGAGGAGGCGATGCATGCGGCGCTGTTAAAATTACTGGTAATGTACCGGGAATGTATCTGTATCCCGGAATCAGATCTTCGAATCCTTCTGGAACAAATATGCTTACTGTAGGATTCCTTAGATTTACGAATACATCTTTTCGACGTAGGAGTCTTATTGTGCCCTTGCTGACTATCATCTTTTCTAATGCGTTTCTGACAGACACTAGAAATCTTTTTAGTTGTCTGGAGTTCCTAATAATAGAGTTCCCAGATAAATATAGGCTCAGCTGTATATGGAGAAAGAAGTACCAGGAAACGTTGTCTCCTAGGGTATTGATGGCCTTTAATCGGTTGATAATTTTTTTGAATATAGATGCCGCATTGGAATTCGACGTAGCATTGGTATTTATCTCCTGGAGAGCCAAATTTATGTCTCTGTATAAAGCTAATATATGCCTTAGTAGTCTCCAATTAAGTGGAAAGCTATGTCTATTATCTTGTCTTGGCATTATCCGAGAACCCCATAAGAGCATATCCTATTGCCAATACAACAAGCTCTGTTGCCTCCCTCAGTTTCTTCCATAAAGAAGAGTCAAATCCGAAAGCATAATTATCGATCTTAATGGATTTAAAAAGGTAGATTTGTCTTATATGATTTCCCCACTTCAGTATCCGTGGGCCATCGGGCACCAATAATATGGGGACATAAAGGCCTCCTCTAGAGACATTGCTTACTCCATATTCCTCAACTAATCCCTGTCCCATGGGAATGCCAGCTCTTCTTATATGGGCACCCACAAATCGGCCTAAATAAGCATATGTTCGGATGTCAAAGGCATATCTATATGATTCACGTGGAAATGTCAGTATGTCTATTTTTTCCTGAACAACTAAGGTTATTCTCTTCGAGCCAAAAGCTCTCTTTAATTTTGTTTCAGCATCCGATGCCGATCGTATAAAGATAATGTCCTGACCCTTCTCCCCTTTATTAGGCTTAACAACAACCTCTTTACCTCTAGAAAGCATGTCTTCAGATATTGATATGGCATCATCAACGTTTTTCGCAAAGTATGTCTCTGGCAACTTGAAAGGAGCTTTTTTGTGTTTTTTAATGAAATCCCTAACAACCCTATATGTCCTAAACTTACTACCAGTAATCTGACCAACCTCGCTACTATTGATTATGGGCTGAGTGATATTCTTTGGAAAAGAGGTATTTCTTCTTACTATTAAGTCTGGATAAAAGTATCTTGATCCCAATCTTACGGCGATTTTACTATTTAAAACAAAAAAGTTGTTTCTGTTAGCTATGACAGCATATATTCCGCGTCTTCTAAATTCTTGTGCTATGGAAAATCTTTCTGGCATCAACAGAGGTGCTCCGTTGAGGGGGGTGGTAATCAATACTTTCTTTGGGTATTTCTCTCTAAGCATTCTATAGAAAGTTAGCGATGCATCAACGAAAAGTCTAATAAAATCTGTCTCCTCCACATATAACCTAAAGTTTGGAGCGGAGTCAAGAATAAGCTCGAATGCTTTTTCCATTACATATATCCCGCCAGACACAGCATTTGCCTCTAAGAAAACAAGGTTATAGTTCTCATCAAGTAAAAAATCGAGTCCGGCATACGGATAGTTTCTAATAGCATCCCAATGTCTTTGGTTAAACTTAAACAGATACATATCGCATACCAACCTATCCATTAGAAAAGAAGTAGCAATACTAATCATAAATAAAAATTCTAGAGTGGCATCAAAAATTAAGATAATTATTGGCGAAGCTTCTGCCTCTGCTTCCATTCCCTAATATAATCCTCATACACACCTTGCTTCTTCAACCATACTCCATAATCTGCCAAATTCCTAAGTACAAGTGCAGCCCTTTCGGGGGTAGGATACGCGGGTATTCCAGCCTTTTCAAATAATCTTCTAAATTTAATTGCGTACTCAGCTCCACCCACATCGCAGAATACAACGGGTTTATTCGTATTTTTCCTGCGTATAGCATCTATGAGTTTCTTTGGTAACTCATCAGTAACTCCTGGTACATGATGCAGTCCAATGATCATTATGGTGTCCGTATTTTTGTCATCCAAAGCAGCTTCCAATGCATAGACAAAACTCTCATCGGTTGCGGAGCCAGTAACATCTATTGGGTTCGCAAACGTTGAGAAGGGCACAAGAACTCCTTTTTCAATTCCCTCCTTAAGCCTTGCTAAAAGATAATCGCTTGGTGGGTTCACTCTTAATCCGTACCTCTCAGCGGCATCGGTTGCCAAGAGGCCTGCACCCCCTCCATCTGTGATTATCGTTATATTGTATCCTTGGGCGGGAGGCTGCATCGTTAATGCTTTAACAGTATCTATGAATTCCTCTAATGTCTCCGTAACTATTGCACCCATTCTTCGAAATGCCGCCTCATACATAGTATAGTCCCCCGCTAGTGAACCTGTGTGGGATGCTGCCGCCCTTGCCCCAGCCTTTGTTCTTCCTCCCTTAAGAACTACTATCGGTTTTTTCTTGCTCACCTCCCGTCCTATCTCCACGAATAATCTTCCAGCATGTTTTATGCCCTCAATATAGAACATTATCACATCGACATAGGGATCCTTTAGTGCCCACAGAAGCAAGTCTGTCTCATCGACATCAACTTTGTTTCCATAGCTTACGAATTTAGCTATTCCGATATCAGCACCGAATAGTGCGTCGAGGATTGCTATTCCCAATGCTCCAGATTGGCTTCCAAAGAAGATTGTCCCAGGCCTTGGTCGGGGAGTAGCGAGTATCATTTTATCGCCATACTTCTTAAGTTCGGGGACAAATAACATATCAACGCCACTATGATTATCAAAAACACCTAGACAATTTGGACCTACTATTCGCATCCCATATTTTTTCGCTATCTCCGTGACCTTATTCTCTAGCTCGACCTGTCCTATCTCTGAGAATCCAGCAGTTATTATTGATAGCACCTTAACACCTTTCCTTCCACATTCATCCACGACTATAGGGACGACTTTTGCTGGGACACATATTATCGCATGATCTACTGGGTCTGGTATGTCAAGTATTGATTTGTATAACTTCTGTCCAAAGAGTTCCCCGCCCTTAATATTAATCCCATAGACTCGCGCCTTTAATTTTCCGTTCTGAAAGTTTTCTACAAGATTCTTAAAAACAACCCACCCAACAGACCAAGGATCTCGGGATGCTCCTATTACTGCGATCCCAATGGGCTCAAAGAAAGGTTTGAGTTCCTTGAATGCCTGCTCGGCTAGCTCATCTATTTTTTTCGAGACTATGAAGGGGTCTATTTCCTTGTAGGACATATTATTCTCACCAAGAAGAAATTACTACTAATCAAGGTTAAAAAGTGGTTAATCTAGCTTGAGACTGTCCGCTGAGAGATAAGCAAGATATGTGTTCTAGATCAGAGTAAGAAAAATTTGTCTTGGAGATGGATCACCATAACTCAGTGGACGGTCCCATCTAGCTCATAAGCTTTTTAATGTCTGTATATGCGAATACATATATGATTTTAGGTTTCAATATAACAAAAAACGTAAATGGTAATGTTAAGGTTATGTTGTGGATCAGAGCTAGGAAATTCAGTAGTGCAAGTACGTAGAGAACGTCTACCCGTATTTTCAAGATTCTTCTAATAGTCTCTCTGTGCATAATAAATATTACTGTGAGTAAGAACATAGAGAACGAGATAAGTTTCTCAACCATTTCATCTGTGTAATATATCAGGAAACCCATCTTTGAGAGGATCTCCGTATTTATCCCCCCCTGGACATATGTATATAGAACTAGTGCCCAGAGAAGTGTTGATATTGCGGCCAATACAGTAGCAAAAAACATGAGTAGGCGTATCATATCCAGAAGAGATATATAATTGATGCGAAGAGCGGAATGTGCAAACATGCTAAATAGAGCTACACCAACCAAAATCATAGCGCTAGAGATGATAATTAGAAGCAGAAGGAACAAAACCACGATGTTATTCGTAATCATCGATATTAGAATATCAATGGGAGTAAGTATTAGAATCGATAGAGATATTATGATGAATGAGTTCCTTATTCTCCTCCTCTGATGCTTTAGGAATCTTAGCCTTATATTAATAAGTTCTTCTAGGTCTTCTCTACTGACTAGTTTCATCTGCATAGATTTCAACTAGATCGAATTTTTGATGTAAATAGGTATAACTTTTGCTTGGGGAATCCTGTAGAGCAGGCTCAAAGACAATCTTCTCTTTATGATGTATGAGTAAAGGCCAATACAAAATCTCCTCGGAAACGTATTTCGAGTCCTGTTCAATGTTTATGGCGTCAAGAAGTGCATAGATCTGGATATACTCGTCAGATGTGGCTATCTTCTTAGCTTCTGCTACTTGCGCGGGAACGAATAGTTGGAGGATAAGTCTACGTGGAATCTTTCTCATGGCCTCACGAGTCTCTTCTACAAATCTAAAGGCTATCTTCTTAAGTTCCTTAAGAACTTCAAAAATTCGCCGACCATCGGTAAGTGGTTCAAGAATGATGCCTATGTCTGGTCGGCCCCTCTCTGCTTTGATATGTCTGGGGTTTCGCATGAGAAGAACGTATGCCTCAGGCTGATTTAGTTTGGGCGGTGTGTACCCATCGAAGCACATCTCATATTTCTTAGATTTGGTTATGTACGTTATTTTAATCATGGGGATCCAAACTAGGATGAAATCCCTGTCCTTTCTCATGACCTTATGGATATCAATTCTTGGCTTAGCAAACCACAAAAGTGAACACCAACTAAACTAAATAATACCAAAACGCACAATTATATTATATAATTAACAATCTGAAGATTAAGAATTAGATTTTCCAGAGATTTTCTGTAACTCGAGAATATCCTGTTTGTTAGGTCTACGATTGATTCTCTCAACAGTGTATTCGGCGAGTTCTCTTAGAACATTTGTTGGTAGAGGAGAATCCCCTAGAAGACCACATATTGCTTTGAACCAAAGAACTCTGTTTTCATTATTGCTAGGGCTTGGAACAAGCCCAAATAGTACTACATAGGAGTTTCTTATGACTATAAAATGCTTATCATCCATAGAGATTGTTTCTGGGCTATTTATTTTTTCTTTGGCGATTTGGGGCTGTAAGTTCCTAACTATGAGGCTAAGGATGTTATACAGATCCGTCAGACATTCTGGACAAGTTCTAATATCAATAATCTTTTTTGTAGGCCAACAAGCGATGAACTCGAAATTCTTAACAATGATTATATCTGTAAGTACTGTATAATCTCTGAATATTGTTGCTGTCCCAACGATATGTGTGTAGGGCGTGATATAGGCCCCACGCATAAATAGCGAGGAGTCGATGTCAACTATCAAAGCGTGGTCTTTGTGTATCAAAGCTATTCTCCGTAGACCTCCAAACTCAGGAGAAAATTTATCTAAATTGACAATATTGCGAGCACCACACCGAGGACAGATGATGATGAATTCTTTTCCCAAAATTTTCACCGAGCAAAGTAAATACATACAATAATTACGTTATTGCAATTTTCGAATTCTTGGCAATAAGTATTGGTTACTGGTTTTTCATTATCCCTACTTTATGTTTTATATTAGAAAAATACTGTTTACTTATAGGATATTATAGTTTTGATTCCCGCACTAAGTAAGGGTGCTTTTCATTTGCCAGAAAACATTGGGAAATACTCATTTTATGTAATACAGCAGATTAGTGCTAGTAATAAAAATCCTAGTAATGTGTTATTGGCGTGGATAATTGCGTGGGCGTATGCTGAGCCACATGAACTTCTCGCCGTCCAGATAAAGAGGACGCTCAAAGTTGAGCTTCCAAATAATTTTGAAGAAGCATTTAACCGAGTTATGCAGATGCTAAATAATCCTGACTTCAGAGCAGCAGCAATTAAAGCATTTGGCATGGCAATATCAAAATATAGAGTAAGAGAAGACATAAAGGCCCTCGCATATGACGCCCCCACAGAGAGGGTTCTCACGGGTCTCAAAACAATAGCACAGGAAATGCCGGGATCTAATGTACTTAATATACTTATTAGAGATGTCGAGTATATACAACAGATGAAGACAGGTACAACGCCGACTCCTACAACTGTTTCTCAGCCTACTCCACAACGGCAGGCTCCTATTTCAGCGCAACCCCCTTCTCCAACACAACCTCAATCAACGCTTTCCCCACTCCCGACTCCTAAGGTTCCAAGCGTTAAACCGGAAAGTCTAAAAAGCATGATAGTTGAGGCAGTCAAATCAGCTTATGGGAATAAAATGGAAGAGCTACTAAAAACTGTGAAAGAACTTTCGGGGAGAATTGATACGATTGAGGGGTTCATAAATATTCTAAGGGGGGAGGTCAGCGATATTAAAATGTACATGCAAAGCATTAGAGATGATATTGAAACACTAAAAGAGAGTGTCAACAAGCTTATGTCTCTAAGGACACATCCACTAAATAGGGATGTTATGGAAGCTCTTAAAGAGGCAGCAAAAGTAATTGGTTTTGAGATAGTAGAAACCGAACAGGAAGCACTAGAAAAGGCAATACTTTCGCCGCCAGAGAAACCGCCTGAACAGCCTCCTCAAACACAACCAGAAGAGGCTATTAAGAAACCCAGCGTTAAAATTGAAATCCCAGAAAAGCCAAAAGAGATACTAAGTATATCCCCATCAAAGCACCCGCCGTCTGCGGTTAAAACAAAACCACGGGAGATGGAACTCTTGATATCGCTATGGGGAGATACTGAGGCCCTCAAAAAATTTTCTGATTTTCTTTCAGAACACAAAATAGGCCCATTTAGATGGCAGGTCACTACAGAAGTTGATGGAACTATATTCAAGATAACGATACAAGCTGCTGTGAGAGGCCTCCCACTAAAATACAAGAAGGAACTCATTAATAAATCACAAGGGATAATTATAGCATCCACAGATAAGCCATTGCAAGAAATTAGTAAAGTTCTTCTGGCGTTCAAAAATCTGAAATTTATCGTTTGGGGAGCCTCGGAGCCCCCCAAGGAGATATTAGACCAAGGATTAATTGTAGAGAGTGGGTTCATAGAGAGCAAAGAGGACATGCTTAGTCTTCTACACAGAGTTTTGCCTAAGGTTGTCAATGCTTTATAAGGCGTCTGGCGAGAACCTGTATTACTGGATTGTCCTCCCATGTACTGACAAGTAACTTATTGTTAATTATCTTCTTTATTTCAGCTGTGATTCCAAGAATTCTTAAAGCTTCTCTCACCGCGTCCAGTTCTGGGCGTTTTCTTTCCCAACATCTATTTTGGCAATGTGTGCAGAAGCCTGTCTCAAAACATACTGAGGGGCATATAACGTTAGCGTTACTTGAATTTCCACAGCATGCAGATTTGAATGGGGTGAGGCCAATTTTACGTGCAAGCAGAATAAGTTTTCTTTTTTCTTCGGTGGTAAGAGGGATAGTGTACTGCTTCCTGGGGTTCTTTCTGAGATACTTTGTATTTATCCTTTGCTCTACTTCCTTCAAGTCTAAGCCTAAATTTTTGAGTTGCAGGTAGATACTATAAGTAATACGAAACGACCCAATAACCACGCACTGCGCGCCAGATTCATATGCAAGTTCCATAATATTTTTTGCTTCTCTATAGTTCACACCAACAATTATTGGACGTAAAAATAGGCAGGTTTTAAGCCCTGCAGAACTCAGATTTCTTATAGTTTCTAATCTCTTATCAACGCTTGGAGCATACGGCTCTAGGATATCCACGAGATCTGTTGTTACTATAGTAACTAGTGGGTTTATAGGTGCTGGAAGCCGTGAAATCTCATTCGCGTAACTACTACTTAGATAACTCTTTGTTGAGAACTGGATAGGATTACCTAGCATCGATAATTCCTGGAGATAACTAATTGCCCTCTCGGGGAATATAAACGGCTCAGATATCGCACCTATAGCTATCAAAGTGCCGTATCGGCCAGAGACAAAGTAACGGTTTGCTAATATGGCATAGGTAAGTTCTTCTGGGCTAAGCGGATTGGGGCTCGGTTTTGTGCCTAAGCCCATATCATATATATAGCAATAGGAGCATCTGTATGGACAGCCACCAATAGTGAAGTGCACCGTTAAGCCGCAGAAACGTGGTTTTCTCTTAGAATGGGAATCCCTCAATGCTTTTTGCTTCTGTTCTTCCGTGAGTAGTTCTTCGTATCTCTGTCGCATTCTAATATGTCTATATGCAAGTTTTACTGGGTCAAATGACAGGAAAAATCACCTTGCCTTCTACTAACTCGAAGTTTTATATCGCTGGTTTTAAATCATATGTTGATTGTTGTTGTAGTGGCATTAAGATGCTTGCGAAGTTGGTTTCTCATATAGAATACCGACCAGAAATATCTGAAAGAATCTTTGGCGATCTAGTTGATTTCTTCAAGGAACATGCAGGTTTCAGAAATGAGGATATCAGTAAGCTAATAAGAAATTCAGAGTCCCTCGCGAGGAGATACTCCCACTTCATAATTAATTTGGATATATTTCAGGACTTCAAACGGAGAAAGATACCTAAGAAATATTCAGGCAAAGTTATTATTGTGGATAGACTCGCATTTTATGTGCCTTATCATTACGATCCCGAGAACTACGGCATATATTTCAGAGTATCGGAAGTCCTCAAAGATTTTATCGAAATTGCTAGTATATTCTATGAGATTGTGCAGGTACCCAGATTTATAAGAGCACTAGGAGACGAATCTGAAGCACTTGCTTTACGACTTCTTCGTCTCAGAAGGAATATAATAAGCTTTGTCAATTCATTGTTTGTTGAATTTATTGTTTTCTTTTACGCCCATCTAATAGCTCACCATGTATTTGAGGATATAGGCTATATACTGGAACAGATGCGAAAAGGCAGATACTCTCTCTTAAAATCAAAGGAAGAGGAGGCTTTCTGCTACTATACTGCTTTTAATGCTTTAAGCAGATACATGCTAGGAGTTCTACAAAGAAGCAAAAAAGCGGAGAGATTAATCAATATATTCTTCCCTATACTTCAAAATTTCTCATGGGACTCTATAATTAGCATTAACTTCGCAACAACAAAGATTCTTTATATATACTATGTAGCTAACAACCGAATCGAACCACCAATAGTAAAAGAATCCTTATATGAGCGTTTCAACATATTGTTTAATGTTCTTTGGAAATTCCACTATACTTATGAGGAAGATATAGGCCCCCCTAATGTGAGGCCGATCATTCAGAGGATTTTCCTGACACTTATTTAACCGCATTAAGAGCTTATTTGTATTATGCTTGGGACTATGGCGAAGCGGAAGCAAATTTTGATTGAGGAGGCTGGTGGTAAGTTTGAGGATGTTGGTGTGGCACTGCTCAAAGTTTGCCTATCGACCTGTAAAAAAGGCAGTTAGGGAATTGGAGGACATAGAAAAAACTTGGAAATCCTTCGAGGAGCTCCTTGTAATATTCATAACCGTGGAACTTGACGATAGTTTAGAGATAATTAACTATGCTAGGGATGAGATAATAAGTATGGCCAAAGAGGTCGGAGTTACTAGGATTCTTCTATACCCATATGCGCATCTATCGTCTGAACTTGCCCCCCTTGAATCAGCACGGAAAATATTAGAGAGTTTATATGTCTCACTCAAAGAAAGCGGATTAGAGGTCTATACGGCCCCCTTTGGGTACTACAAGGAGTTCAAAGCTGAGGTTAAAGGTCACCCGTTAGCTGAGAGATCGCGGATAATTACTCGGGAAGATGTTATTCGGGAACGTAAAAAGGGTGAAAAGAAGTATCTGATCATAACACCAGAAGGAGAGGAGATTGTTCCGAGTGAAGAGATCCTTGAAAGATTTCCCAGAGATTTTAGAATTCTCGTGGAGAAGGAAGCACTAGGAAAACCGCTTAAGGCCAAAAAACATGAAATGCTGGAGTATCTGAAAAGATTTGGGTTTGGATGGGAAGAACGCTCCGATTTTGGTCATCAAAGACTAGCTCCATACGCGGCACTAATATTTGATATTGTCAGCGAGTACTCAAGAGCAATAACTAAAAGACTCGGCATACCAGTCTATGAAGTGAAAGGCACAGCCTTCTTCAATATGAGGGATAGGGCCGTTAAAGAGCACGCCGATCTATATGGTGATAGACTATATAAAATAAAGACAGATAGAGGCGTTTTTGTCCTTCGCTATGCGGCATGTCACCAGCAATTTTCAATGCTCAGTAACTGGTATATAACCCATAGGTATCTGCCGTTTGGGATATTCGAGGTAGCGGATTCCTATAGATATGAACAAAGCGGAGAAGTTGAATTAAGTTTTCGTCTGAGAAGATTTTGGATGCCAGATCTCCACATAATAACCAGAAACGAAGAAGAAGCCAAGAACATGCTTACTAAGGTCCACGACTTGATTATTGAAGAAGCGAAAAAACTTGGAGAGACCTACGAGCTATTGGTAAATGTCGTGTCGGAGGAGGAATATAAGAGATACAAAGATTTCATCAAAAGCATTGCCAAAAAAATGAATAAGCCTATTCTCGTCGCCATATATCCCGCTGTGGGGCTTTCATATTACTGGACAATAAACATTGAGTATCACATAATAGATTATCTTGGTAGACCACGTGAGATAGGAACTGTTCAGATAGATATTGGAAATGCTGAGAGATTTGGTATATTTTATGTTGATGAGAATGGGAACAAAAAACACCCAGTAATACTCCATACGGCGATTCTCGGAACCATTGAGAGATACATATATATGCTTTTCGACTCAGCAATGAAGCTAAAAATGCAGGGAAAGAAGCCTATGCTTCCATTTTGGGTTTCTCCGATACAGGTCAGGATAATACCCATCGACAAAAACATATTTGAATATGCTGAGGAAATTAGGAGAGCACTTGCTATGCGTGGGTATAGAGTGGATATAGACGACACAAATAGGACTCTGCCGAGAAAAATACTGGATGCTGAGCGAGAATGGGTGCCATTTATAGTTGTGGTTGGTAGAAGAGAGAAGGAAACAAAGAAGTTGACTGTAAGAATCAGAGCAACCAACGAACAGAAAGTTCTGTCGCTTGAAGAGCTTATAAATATTCTCAACTCAGAGCAGGATGGCTACCCAACAAAGCAGATGTACTTCCCAGACAGACTGAGCATGAGAATACATATGATAGCATAGAGAGTGGTCTTCTTGGAGCTTATATTGGCGTCCTCGTCTCCTCGAAGAATAATTTTACTTCAAAGGCTTGGATTAAACTTCAAGGTTTTTCCTCCAACATATGAAATCGATGTAAAAACTGATGATCCCGTAGAGCGTGCGGAGCTGAAGGCCTTAGAGAAGGCTAGGTCCGTAGCCCGTCTGTTTGAGAGAGGATTGGTTATTGGGGTAGATACGATCGTATTCATGGATAATAAGGAGATCTTGGAGAAGCCCAGAGATATTAATGAAGCGAAAAACTTCTTAAGAAGGCTGAGTGGAAGGACTCACTTTGTAGTAACTGGTCTCGCTATAATAGATGCCTCAAATATGAGAGAGATTGTTGATAATGAAATAACGAAAGTTAAATTCAGAGAGCTCTCTGATGAGGAAATAGAGTTTTATGTAAAAACACGAGAACCGCTAGACAAAGCTGGAGGCTATGCAATACAAGGGCTTGCATCGCTATTCGTTGAGAAGATAGAGGGCGACTTTTGGAATGTCGTCGGGTTACCTATTCCTCTTCTTTATTATCTCCTAAAAACATATTTTGGATATGACATACTCAAAGAAAGTAGACAAGCTATATCTCTCATCTAATCATAGGACTATGTTTATAATAAATTACAATTGATAGGTGCTAAGGATATGCCCGTTTTCTATGTGAGAAAACAATACTTTAAGGCTCTTGAAAATGGTGAAAAAACAGCTGAGATACGGATCGGTAAGTATTGGCTCAATACAGCAAGGAGAATAATGAATGGTGAGCTTAAACCAATAGCAATATTTAGATCGGGACGGAAAACACTGATCCGAGAAATAGAACGTATAGAGATATATCCAACGCTAAAGAGCGCTCTAAGAAATAAACGATGGAAAAAACTAGGACTAGGCGCACCCACATATAAATCAGCTGTTAATGAAATATCTAAGTTATATCAAGGTTATAATAAAAAGCCTGTTGTTATTTTTTGGTTGAAAAATCCGAAGGAAAGGTGAATAAATAGAGATGCTTTTCAGAGAATTTGCCGAGCTATGTGATAACCTAGCAAAAATTTCTGAAAGAAACCGCAAAATCCGCATCTTAGCTGAGACTTTGAAGAAGCTGGATAGGGAGGATATAAAGCCTTTTGTTCTTCTCATGATTGGTCGTTTTGCCCCGGAGTGGGCTCAAAAACAGCTAGATGTTTCATGGGGCTTAATATCACATGTAGTTACAAATCTCTTTCAAGCTTCAAAGAGAGAGTTTGTTAGCTACATAAAAACATATGGCGATATAGGTGAAGCGGTGGAGGCTCTTGCATCGAAGAAAAAAACAAAGAAACAACTCACCCTGGTAGACCTAGGTCCCCGAGATCTAACAATAGCAGATATCTACAGACTTCTAAACAGAATAGCTGACGTAAAGGGATCTGATGCTAGATCGAAGAAAGAATCTATTCTTTCCACATACATGAGCAGGATGAGTCCTAGAGAACTAAAATACTTCATCAAAATAATCTTCAGTGATATGAGGCATGGGGTGAACTATGGTATTATGGAGGAAGCTATCGCTAAAGCGTCAGCAATACCACTAGAGCTAATATCGAGAGCGCACATGATACTTGGAGACATAGGTGAGGTTGCCGAAAAAGCACTTATTGGTGGATATACTGCAGTAAAAGAAGCAAAAATAGTGATATTCAGACCGATAAAGCCTATGCTAGCACAGAAAGCAAAAGATGTAAAAGAGGCGCTAAGAGAGCACAATTGGGAAACAGCATTCGAATATAAGTTAGATGGGTTAAGAGCGCAAATACACAAGAAGGGAAATGAGATAAGAATCTTCAGTAGGAGACTAAAGGATGTCACTGAGAGTTTTCCAGAAATTGTGGAGTTGGTAAGAGAGAATATCGAAGCAGAAGAAATAGTTCTTGAGGGCGAAATAATAGGAATAAGAGACGATAGGCCTCTACCGTTTCAGATATTAATGAGGAGGGTAAGACGAATAGAGGAGGCTAGCAGATATAGAAAACTAATTCCCGTGGACATCTATCTATTTGATATACTCTACCTAGACGGAGAAATGCTTCTCGACAAGCCCTATGAAGAAAGAAGAAAAATCCTTGAAGGCATAGCCGGCAAAATAAAGCTTGTTCCAAGACTAGTCACAAGGAATCCCGAGGAGGCTCAAAAATTCTTTGATGAAGCAATAAGAAAGGGGCATGAAGGTCTCATAGCAAAGAAACTGGATTCGTTATATGAGCCAGGAACACGAGGAAAGAAGTGGCTAAAAATAAAGAGAACCTTAGAGCCTCTAGACTGTGTGATAGTAGCTGCTGAGTGGGGATACGGAAGAAGGAAAAAATGGTTGAGTGATTATTATCTAGCAGTTAGAGATAAGAAAACGGGTGAATGGTTGATAGTCGGGAAGACATTTAAGGGGCTAACAGACGAAGAGTTTGAGGAGATAACAAGAGAACTCCTAAAGGTTAAGATCCAAGAAGTTGGAAGAGTTGTATACGTAAAGCCCAAAATTGTTGTTGAGGTCATATACGACGAAATCCAAAAATCACCTAAATACAAATCTGGATTCGCTCTCCGATTCGCTAGGATAAATAGGATACGCTGGGATAAGAGCCCAGAGGATGCAGACACAATAAGTCGAGTTAGGGAGATTTATAAGGAACAATTCAAATATAAGGCGAAGCTACGTTAGCTGGATGGGCTAGCAATCTCTATAAATAGTTGGCCAAGTTTTTCTAGCCCAAGCTCACTTAGATCGCTATATATTCGCTCTCCAAGCTTTTGTTTTATTTTCCTATTAGCAATATCTGTGAGGATGAATATCATTATGCTTAGTATATTTTCAAGGACATCCGTGTTTCCTAGAAAAACACCCATGTGTAGTACAAGTGAAATCACATTGATAAGCTCATCTATGTCCTTCTCCCAAACTTCATCGATAGCAAGATTTTTTATTGACAGTCCACATGCGGATGCTAAGTTAGGCAGAACCTCCATAAGTTCATCTGTAACATCAATCTCTCTATCATCCCGTGTAATAATCGCCCTGCCAGATTCACTAAAATCAATACCAATAATACCCGCTAGTATAACTAATGCATATTCTCTGTGTATGAGTCCAGCGAGAATGATATTTTCCTTCTTTCCCGTTTTTTCGAGGCTTATTGGGTTTGGCACAAAACCTTCCTCCGCTCGGCTAAGAAAAAGGCTTATATCCATATCGGGATACTTGTTTTTAAGTTCCTTTAATATATGGGGCATACGAGAGGCAAGCCATTGATCTTCATACCATTCTTCATTGTCAATCAATATTTTGCACCAGTCCCAAAACTTTGAACATAAAAATATTTTTCTTGAGACATTATAAAGAATGCCAGTTAGCTACTAGATCTAAGCGATAGCGATGAGAAAGGCTGAGAAACAAATATTGATAAAGCACACCCTTGTAAATCAGATCCTTACACCGTGTGGTATTAGTTCTATTGAGTATTCACTTAATCCATATATTGGATGTGCCCATGGATGCGCTTACTGCTATGCACGATACCTTCTTCTGCGGAGAGGATATGGCCCAGAGGACTGGGGTAAGGTTGTGTACATAAAATCAAATGCTGTGAGTAGGCTTAAAGATGAAATAAGATGGCGGAGAAGGGGGAAAGTCTATTTATCCTCAGCAACGGATCCGTATCAGCCTGTGGAAAAGGAATATCAGATTACTAGAAGACTTCTGGAGATATTAGTCAAGTATGATTGGCCAGTAGAAATATTAACGAAAAGTACCTTAATTCTGAGAGACTTAGATCTTATCAGAACGATCAGCGATATCCGCGTAGGAGTCTCTATTTCGGTCACAGAGGATTTTAGGAGAGTCTTCGAGCCTTTTGCTAGTAGCTATGATGAGAGGCTGAGGATCCTTGAAAGACTAGTCAATGTCCTCGGTGGGAAGAGAGTTTATGTATTCTTTGCACCATTTCTGCCGGTCTTATCTGAATACTCACTAGACACAATTATTGATGATATTAGTAATGTGGGAATACAAAGGCTTTTCTTGGATAAGCTCAATATTAAGGCTCAGAATTGGATAACCATAAACAAAGCATTGGAAAGAATAGGAATAAGTAAGAAAGATTTCTGGAAAAAAGCTAAGGATATGGCATACTGGAACAAAACTGTGAAGGATGTTATAAAAAAAGCTATCGCGAGGAGACTTGAGGTAAACATACTCTTCTAATATTTAATTCTTAGCTTTCTCTTCTTTGATGGCTTGATATCCGCAGAGATAAGCGAATCTACAATAATCGCATGCCCATGGTTCATCAGGTATCGGAGGGGGTGGAATATCTTTTTGAAGAGCTTCTTCAAGCTCCTTTTTTCGCTTAATTAACTCTTCTTCTACCTCTTCAACGCTTCTATCAAAGAGTATTGGAAATACCTTTGTAGTCAGATCATTAACGTTTACATATAGGATCACAGCGAACTTAACTGGTCGTCCCGACTTTTCAAGAAGAACACGATAATACTCTACTTGCTTAACGTGGTGTGGATATGGCTCAGGGGGTATAGCCCTTGTTGTCTTCAATTCAAGTAGTATTTCGTCTTCATAGCCATCAACTCTACCGAAAATACCGTTGTATTCCAATTCTATCTCGTGGCTACCGAATATTCTAGTTTCATGGAGCTTTACCCCAATCCACATTCCAAGCAGGTCTGGGAGTCTTCCTCTTTTTTCTTCGAAGAATTTTTTTGAGTAAAATGCGTGTCTGAGACACGGAAACACCAAGTCGGTAACATTTATCTTTTCTAATGGTGGTTTAGCCTCTTCAAGATCCCGTGTTATTGCTTGGAGGAGGCGGAATTTAACATAGCTTTCTACACTTTTCTGGATGACTGACAGTGCTTTTTGGGTGTCCAAACCGAGGTCAACGGCAAGCTGTGCTAAGGCAACATCAGGTTTTGCCTGGGATAGTAATATTTTAAGTTTATCTATGACTTCTGGATACCTCATAGGCCAACACACCTACCGAGCGAGGATATCTAAGAGATCTCTTATCTCAATACCTCTAAGTTCATCGTCAAAGAGCTTAGCTATTTTGAATAGAAATGCCGCACTGGGGCATATAATGAGTATTCTTCTGGAGTAGTGGGAGAGCATTCTAAGAACCTCCCTAGCATTATTAAAGGCGATCTTTGGTGCAACAAACCACATAAACTCGCCACAACAGACTGTTAGGTTGCCCGATAGTGGATGAAAAATCAGATTATCGAGGAGGCGCCCTATGATCCCGTGGAGATCGAATCCAAATTTTCTGGTAAGTAGGCATGGTTCCTTCACAACAAATTTTTCCGCAACAGATGTTTTGTTGCTGAGCACCTCCAAGGCATAACCAACTTTCTTCTCTATGAATTCTTCGTAAGGTTTAAGCGCATAGTATTCCAGGGGGTCATAGACAAATATTTCATTGCTGGGAAGAGCTTTTATCTTCTCTAGAACAGGTTTGATTAAAGATTTATGAATATTCGGATCAAAATATAGAAGTTCGGGGGCGAGAGAGAAATTAGCATATGAAAATGCTAGGGGGTCATGCAATCTGACTAGTTTTTCTAAATTTCTAATCGTTGTTAGATAGGGTTCTAAATTTCTATCTAGTCTACTCTCAACAAACTTTCTGAACTCATCAGAGGCCAGAATTTCGCTATCTAGTATGTCTAATTCCTCCTTAAGTAAGAATTCGAAAATAGCTTCTTTAATGGCTCTAATCGTGATTTCTTTGGTAGCTAGAACCAATGAACTGGAATTTTCACTCGGTTTCTCTCCATACTCTAATTGCCAGGTAGGAATGTCTATGCCCCAGATATTCCCTTTAGTGTTATAATTTTTTACAAATGTATCTATCAGCCTAGCTACAATCCCGGATATTTCCCTCAAGTTTTCCACCTTCTGGAATGACTACAAACTATAAATACTTAAATTCCTAATTTCAACACCAAAAATTGCTTCGATGCAAAGTAGTACACAATAAACAAGTAATGTTCAGAGGCTCTCATGGAGAAGGTGTGCAGTATGGGTAGATATACACTTGTTGCTATAGGAAACCCAGTATTTGACATAATTGAGACCCCCTACATAAAAACCACGGGACGTGTTCTTTCGGGATGTTCAGTCAACGCCGCTCTAACTGTAGGTAAATTGGGGGGCAAGGCTCTGATCATTGGTTCCATTGGTGAGGATTATAAGTATAAGGCAGAATCTAAGCTGAGAAAATATGGAATAGATGCAATATTTTTAGAATCTGTAGAGACCGGGGGATTCCACTTGATATATCTTGACGAGAAGATGAATGATAGAATTCTGAAGATAATTGGACTCGCTGCTGATATTAAGTTAAACAATGAGCTCAGAGAGTTGATAAGCCAAGGCGATAGTATCCTCCTAGGCCCCATACTCGGAGAAATAAGCGTGGATATGGCACTAAGTATATCTAATCTGAGCGATGGGCTTATAATTGTGGATCCGCAAGGATTCGTAAGAAAAATCGAGGAGAATATAGTCAAAAGGGTTAATAACCCTCGGATCTTAGAGATAATTAGAATCTCCGATGTTTTTAAGCCGAATGAGCATGAAGCTGAGACAATATTCGGTGAAAGAAGCCCCGTATGGATCGCCAGAAAAATTGTAAGTTTGGGTGCCAGGATAGGTATAGTAACCCTGGCAGAACGTGGATCGGTAGTGGCAACAAGTGAGGGCGTCTATAGGATCCCAGCATTCAAAACGGTTGCCAGAGATCCTACGGGATGCGGCGATGTTTATGGCGGTGCATTTGCTTTCTACTATTTGAAACATGAGGATCCGATAGAAGCAGCTGTTTTTGCGTCAGCTACAGCTTCTTTTATGGTCGAGACTACGGGCCCAGATTTTAATATTGATAAATCAGAACTAAATGAAAGGTTTGACATTCTGATAGATATGGTGGAAAAAATTGGATAGAAACAAAGATGGAGCTCCTCCTGAGAAAAGGGACGAAGACATGATGATTGTGGCGAGTAAGAAAAGGGAGACATCCATTAGAGAGAAGTATGAGAACTTAACTGTACCTATAGGCCGCGCACTAGCCAAAATAGGGTTTACACCTACATCAATGACGATACTCTCAATAGTAATTGCTGTTGTGTCTCTCTACTTCTTCTATCGCAGGGAGCTTCCTATCGCTTTTCTAGCGATCTTAGTTTCAGGCATATGTGATATTCTTGATGGCTCAATAGCACGTGCTACTGGAAAAGCATCAAACTTTGGAACGCTCATAGATAATACGGCTGACCGCATCGTTGAGGGTATTCTGATGCTAGGTTTCATATTAGGTGGATATGTAGAAGGATGGATAGCGACGATGACATTGCTCGCAATGTTTCTGCCTAGCTACATAAGAGCTAGAGGCGAAGCAGAGCTAGGCATATATGCGCGAGGTGTTGGGATATTTGAAAGAAAAGAGAAACTCGGCGTACTATTCGGGGGGATCGTCATTGAATGTGCATATCCAGGCTTTATTTTAGACTTCAAAGTATGCGATGTACCTATTAAGCTAACGATACTATCCATAGCTTGTTTAATTGTGACTATAGGTTCGATAATCTCAGCATTTCAGAGAATTGTTTTCTTTAGCAGAGGTAAGACGACGTCATAGAATCTCCTTGTATTCCCCTATTTTGATATTTTATTTACTAGCTGATTTATCCATCTTTAATTCGCATCTACTTATTTATCAAGTCTCATTAGAAAAATTCATTATTACGAACGAACACTGTCTATAAGAGTTATTGGAGTTGATATGTTTGTCATATGAAATGCCAGATTTGGATGCACTCATAAAAAATTTCGAGGAATATATAGCTAAGGTTGGTAAGCGTAAGGCATGTAGACAATTGGTGGAGCTTGGAGGTGTTAGCGAGCTTTTTGATGAGAAAATAGAACGTGTTTTTGAGTTATTATCTGAGTTCTGTGGTGGGTTATACGTTGCAAAATTTAAGCAGACACTACGCGCAAGATTACTAGCATATGGGAGTCCGATAACGCCGGAGTTTATAAGCACTTTTGGCATAACAATATCACAGGTAATCAGTAACGTTCTTGACCCGAATGTTTCTCTTACAACCCTTAAACGTGATTTTGATAAGATAGCAGAGCGACATAAGATAAACATACGTAAGGAAGCTTTGGTAGGTCTCAGTAGCCCCACACTAAGCGACGCAATATTCCTATCTGAGGTCTTTTGGCATTTCCTAAATAAGATAGGTATGCTCGATCACCCAGAGTTTCTCCCAATGTATTCTTCCTGCCTCAAGCGTATAGGCGACAAGATAACTGTAGAGAAGACTATAATCTCAGTTAGGCCTCTCTTCTACGTTAAATCGGTAAGCGTCAATTTTTTTGAGGATGTGCTCCGAAGTCTGAGCAATAATTTTGATGGATTACTTGGTTTCTCAATTTCTGCCGCGTACTCTATGATCTCATATATGCTTCAAAAAGGATCAGCAATACCATCGATAAGCTCGCTTCTGGCCGCATTGGCTATGGACTCATCTGAGATGCTAGCAGTATATGAAAGAGCTTTTCTTGGAGACGAATCGCTGGTATATCTGATACTAAATAAGATAGTGTCAACATATTATCGCGGCCCGATTTTTAAGGTGATAGATGGTATATTGAGTGGCAAATTGAGAGCTCAGAATGCAATAGAACTCCTACTACATACACCCTACACAACCGCATCAATCCAAAACATAAGACAGACATTGGAATTCATTGTGAGGGTAAGCGAGAAACTTCTAAGTGAAAAAGGATTTGAAAGGCAAGTTTTCAATTTGATAACGAAAATAGCATTTGAGGCGCGTCCAGCAATAATCAGACGCTTTCTAGAGACGGATGAGGGGAGAGTACTATTGATTGAACTTATTAAGAAACTTCCATCTAGATTAGTTCTAGTAGCGCTAAATAGGCTTATATCCACATATGCGCCGATGGATAGAATTCCTGGAAGAAGAAGTGGGGAGGATCCAGAATTATTGGAGACTCTAAATAGCATAATGCCTAACTGGAGATATGCACTCGACATAAAAACTGTCAAGTATCTAAATCTGAAATAAATGTTTATTCTGAGTGCTCGACTATGGTGTACATGTTGGGCGAAGAAGACCTACTAAGAAAGAAACTATTTCTTGCCCTTGAAGCATTAGATAGGGAGAAGATATTTCTTCACACAAAGTTTTTGGAAATAGAAGCCCCAAATGGTGTGTTCAGAATACCTCTCGTCGCTGGTTTCGTCCTACTTAATGCACTTGTTGGGAATGGGGCTATGCTTCTATGGGGTGGCTATGGCTACGGAAAAACAATGCTAATAAAGTACCTTGGTAGATTGCTGACAAGTACTCCTCTTGAGGAGATCGAGGCAAGCATACTCAGAGCAAATCCCCAGCTAATAGAGGAGAAAATCGTAGGTAGGTTGCATCTAGGACGTCTCATAAAAGAGGGGGAGGAAGAAGTTGTTTGGAGACGTTTTATTAAGTCTTTCTGGAAAATAATAGATGAGATAAATAGATTGTCTCCTAGCGCACAAGATGTTATCTTAAGTCTGCTTGGGGAGGGTATAGTAAAATATTTTGATTCTGTGTTTGTATCGAGAAAATATGTTCTTTATGCAACACTAAACCCACGTGATGTAGGAACTTTTCCTCTGAGTATGCCTCTGCTAGATAGATTTGGAATAGCTGTTGTTGTTAAATCTCCTCTGCTCGATGATATGAATGAGATTGTTTTGCTCCCAGACGACAAAGTGTTAAAAAAGAGTATTCCAGCAGTACTATCAATTGACGAACTAGTTAACGTATGGGCATATGTCGAGGCTATGCCGATCGAGCCTGTAGCTCAGATGTTCATAAGTGTTCTTGCAAAAGAAATATCTCTCTGTGACCGTGTGGATAAAGAAACTGGAATATTTGTGGAGGTTGGACCAAAGATATGTACTGGTTGTCCATTCGAAAATCTTGATACTGTCTGTAAATATGTGTACACACCGCTAAGTGTAAGAGCTCAAAAAGACTTGGCTAAATACTCCAAAGCCCTGGCTTGGCTACTTGGTCTGAAGAGTGTTCCTTTGAGCGTTGTAGTTACCATAGCTCCGTATGTCATATGGCATAGGCTAAGATTTTCGGATAAATACTTGGAGGAGTTCGGTTTCGATAGATTTAGGTTTGCAAAACATATCGTCGAATCTGTGCTGAGAACATTTCTTCAGAGACTCCCGCTTCTCCAGGCATATGAAGATCTCAAAGCAGGAAATGTCGATCCACGTATGATTAATATGATAAAGAATGCGCGTAATGATGACCTCATAATAAGATATGAGGTTGCACCTTTGGTGGACTTGTTTCTAGAGGATGCGTATATAAGACTCGTAGGAGAGCTGAAATCAAGTATAGAATCGCAGAAAAGAACCGAAATAGAGGAAATTCTAGAGAAGGCTAAGAGCGAGCTAAACCCGATCCAATACTCAGCATTAATAAGGTTCTATGTCTCGAAATTGCGAAGAAACCGTAGGAAGATAGTAACAAGGTTTGGTGTTTGGAGACAACATCTAGATGATCTCTCTAAGGTACTAAATGCTGATTTGTCTGGGACTCTTAATCCTCCTACAACTACTAGAATCGACCGAAAATCAGAGATACTAGAAGTCATAGTGATAGATGATAGGGATAATGCTCCTGTGATAATAAATGTGTATACTTTGTGGGACGATATTATAGATAAAATCACTAATGCGCTGGGAGGACAATGCCAAGTCTCTTAACGCAAAGACGGCTTGATAGATTGGTAAGTAGAATAAAAAATGAGCTCTTCGAGGATATAGGGATTAGATTCGAGTTCCCTTTAGAAATTAAGCTTTCCCTTTTTAGTCCTACGAAATTTATGTATGACCGGAAAAGTGGGCGTCTAAAACTTGTGATAAATAGGTTTGAGGGATTAAGAGAAGGGAGAATAGAAGTATTGCTCAAATATTTTTTATTGAAGGTTCTAGCATATAAAGCTTTTTGTCCAATAAATGAGGTTCGAGCGTCACAAATTACTATCTCAGCCATAAAAAACTCAGATTTTATTTCTGGGATCACTGCCGCAACAATACTAATTGAAATTCTCGCCGACTTCTATATCTCTCATATAGATCTCAACACATTATTCAGAGGTCTAAAGTTTTTAAGAAAGAAGTTTCTAGGTTTTGGCAAATTGTCTCGTTCTGTAATGCATACATATAACTTGATGCTTGGAGAGAATGTATTCTTTGGAATTGACAGAAAATCCCGGGAAATTGGAGAGAATATGTACGAAATCATATTCGCTAGAAATGTTATGGATCCTTCCTCCTGGCCGACTATTGCTGGTGACTTAGCAAGATACATAAAGCATGTCAGAGAGGCAATTGGAGAGACTTCACGTAGACACTACTTCATATATGACTACTCCAAAGAACTAATACCGTCTCTTGTTGTTCAGATCGGTAAGGGGGGGAAGATTATAGAAAGAGTTCTAAAGATATTCTACGAGAAATTCAAGGGGAACATATCATCTGCAGCACCAGCTCTACTAAGCACTGTTGCTTCTACTCCCGGCGAAATACTTCGTTTTTGGTATCGCGAAAGAGCCAAGGAACTTGTAAGAGTAATTATTGGTTCCACATATGTTGAGAAGCGTCAAAGAGTTAGTTATCCAATAACATGGGAGATGGGAGATCCCATTGAAAAACTTGATGTTTTTCTCTCAACAAGTATTTCCCCAGTAATGGTGCCAGGATACACAACTAAGAAATGGGAAATTGCTGAGACATCACCACAGATAGTACATAGAATAGCCCCAGATATTCTTATAGTTATAGACTCTTCAGGCTCAATGAGTCGTCTGCCAGGAGGTGTTCTACCGGAGGCCACAGAAGAACAGAAATTGATAAGTAAGAGATTAAAAATAAAATATGTCTTAGGATCGAAATTCGATATAGCACTCACAACAGCATTCGGAATCGTTGAATGTGCCTTGAATATGGGTAGTTTTATCGGAGTGGTGAACTTCTCCGATAAGGGATACATTTGTCCATTCACGCGGGATAGGGAGAAAATAGAAGAAACCATGATGATACACCAGAACGGCGGTACGTATCTGCCCGTAGAAGAAATACTAAGTGTTTTGAAAGGTAAGAGAAATGTATTAATTATAGTTTTGAGCGACGCTGCAATATACAACCGAAAGGAAGCTGAATATCTATTGCGGCGTCTATCACGGATACATACTCTCTATTTTCTCCATATAGAGACCGAAGAAATGAAGAGTAGTATTCTTGAAAGTCTAAGGTATGAAGGCGCCCATATAATAAGAATACGAAGTCTAGAAGAACTGCCCAGAAGAGCACTTAAAATAGTTGCTAAGCATTTAGAGTATTCGCATGAGGCTTTCTAAGCCTTCCTAATAGGTTTTCTTATATTGAATACAAATAATCCTAAGATTTTTCCTGCAGGGATGCCGAATGATATTGTACCTTCTTTAGAACTGATTTGCTTTTCGGATGCGGACTGGGATAGTTTCTATGTTTTTTGGGTAATTGTTAACATTATTATCTTCAAGACTAAGTGGTATATTTATATTAGTGAGAGGTGCTGATTTGTGAAAGAAGCAGTTCTATATAAAAATCTTGGTGATAAACAGGTAATGTGTCTTGCGTGTGCTAGAAGATGCAGGCTAAAAGATGGACAGCTAGGACTCTGCGGTGTGAGAAAAAATATCGATGGGAAGTTGTATCTGCTTGTCTATGGGAAAGCCTATGCGGTGAATGTCGATCCGATTGAGAAGAAGCCTTTATATCACTTCTATCCCGGCTCTTGGGTTCTTAGTTTCGGTACAACTGGTTGTAATTGGCTATGTGCATATTGCTGCAACTATCATATGTCCCAGAGGAAACGTATAGAAGGCGTAGATATACCCCCCGAAAACATGGTTTTCCTTGCAATAAGATATAATTCTGATGGTATAGCCTACACATATAACGAGCCAACGATCTTCATGGAGTATGCACATGATATTGGTGTTTTAGCAAAGAAGAGAAACCTATTTAATGTTTTTGTGACTAATGGCTTCATGACAGAAGAATCCGTTAATTATTTAGCGGAGTTTCTTGATGCTGCTACTGTTGATGTGAAAGGTAATGCAAACCCGAGGTTTCTGGGAAGATACGCTGGTGTCCCAGATACCCAGCCAATATTCGATACAATATTAATGCTTCGGGATAAGGGAATACACATTGAAATCACAGATCTTATTGTACCTGAGATAGGTGACAATCTAGAGGACGCTAAAAAGCTTATCAGGTGGGTTTATGATAACCTTGGCCCCGAAGTACCTATACATTTTATTAGATTCTTCCCTCAATATCGGCTGTCGCATCTACCACCCACACCGATAAAAACCCTAGAGAAGCATTATAGGTTGGCAAAAGAGCTCGGAATGAAATATGTGTATCTGGGAAACACCCCTGGCCATGCATACGACAATACTTATTGCCCAGAGTGTGGGAAGCTTCTCATAAGAAGATATGGCTTCCAGATCTTAGAGTGGAACCTAGAAAAGGGACGATGCAAATTCTGCGGAGCCAAAATAAGTGTTGTCTACAAGAATGATAAGGCTTGGAAGAAATCTGGTAATTTCTGGTTCATCTATTAACGGCTTATCTGCATCTCTCTATACTTTTTAAGTTCTCTGATGGCCCATATATGAATCTTGAGAATAGATGGTATTGCATATATAAGTAGGCCTGGGCTTAATCTACCATTCCTTCTTGTCGTAATAAAGTTTTCTATTCCTCTACGCAGTGGTGCATAGAATATTCTTGAGAGCTTCTTTATCTTAGGTCTCTGCCGGGTCACATAAGCATAGTTAAATAAAGACCATTTTATCGCCTCATAGATGAATTTATACGTCTCCCTATGAAGAGGCAGCAATATGAAAGATGCGCATGCTAGTAGGAGATTCATTAGAAAGCTTCTAATGATCTCTTTATAGCTAGGATTCTTTATTTCAATGCCATCGAAGGGGTCTGAACCGTAAATTATCTTGTATGAGCTTAGAATTGTGAACTTAACGGCTTCTGTAGGAGCTAAAAGACGCGTCATAAATCTGCTTGTCCCAAATATTCCTACAAAATCCCATTTTCTAATCGCATTAAGCTCGGCCACAAATGTAGATCTGAAGACTCCTGTGACTCTGCTCAATGCATAGAAAAGCTTACCAAAGAAGCCCCTGGGGATGAATGAGAACCCGTATTTAAACTCAAGAATTCGTAGTCTATCTATAAGTTTGCGTACATTTGAATCATATTTCCGGACAACAATTAAGATATCAACATCTGATGCTCTAGATAATTCATTTCTGACCAAAGAACCAAATATGACTATGCTGACTAGGTTATCTCTAAGAACTTTCGTTGCTAGCTTCTTTACATCCTCAAGGTATAACTTCGCTTTTCTGTAAATTGCGTTCAATTCGCTCTCCCAAGCATCCTCAAATTTACAATTGTTTATGCAAAATATAAAATTGAGATTAAGCTCTAATGTAGATGCATTATTGAGTATCTAGAACGCTTATGGACAATGCTTAGGAAGATAGACTATTGTCTAAGAGAAATCTGCGACTAAGATGAGAAACATAAATGTGAAATCCACATATTGTGATATTTGGCTACATATCTAGTCAAGCATGCATATAATTAGGTAGACACATAAAAGTAGGAGTGTGTACAGATGAATCCTTTAAAGCAGAATCTTAGCAGTTCGATCATTCAGCTTATGTCTTCTTATCAAACATTGATATAAATTTGGTATAGGATGGTAAAACCCATCGAGAGAGAGTGAATTGAACTTTTATTAGTTTTTAATGCCGTCGCAGGCCTTCTCAGTTACAACTCACTGCCCCGCTTTTGAAAACAAACACCGACCAATAATGACAAGCGAGACGAACGGACAAAGGACATAGCAGAACCGCAGAAGGAAACAGATATAAGGGGGATTTCTTTCGCATTACTAGAGCATGACACATATCGGACAGGATGAGACCACGATGCCTTGCGGAAATCCCCCAACAGAACAATATGAAAAACAGATTATAAATGAGGCGGCCCAAGACAAAAAAGTGATAGTCCTAGGAGGCGTAAGATACTACAGAACACACAGATACACGAGAAAGACGGATGGAGCAATAGTCATCGCATACTACCACCACAACCAGAAGGAAGGCTTCAGAGTCGAATTCACAGAGCTCGGAGCAAGAGTAGTGCAGATGAAGAGCAGAAAGAGGCGAAAAGAGAAGCAACAACAGCAGGCAGAAATCCAGCACCCACCACCAGAACGACACCTGAGGGAACTCATGAAAGACCCGCTAACACGGCTCAACTACCAGATAATCATCGACACAATAACAGAGCACCTAGACCTACCCAAGAACGGCCACATAACAACCGAAGAGGAGATAGAAATACCTACTGTCGCCTTCAATGGTACATACAGGACAGTAACGGGCGTAATCAGGGATATCGCCAGACTGTTCTTCCCAAGAGACCAGAATGGCTCCCCACTAAGAGTACATTACAAACTCACCAACACCTTTGAGACACCAGAAGGAAAAATAGTTAGAGGCCGCCTCATAATACCAGACCAACTCAAGCCAAAGCGAAATGGCTTCTCAGCAAGCCAATACCTAGAC
>Ga0190367_1000184_pt1 | contig 48799 bp, 45 predicted proteins | sample 4872181011_MG_FD_171838 | JGI IMG/M metagenome (GOLD analysis project Ga0190367, IMG submission 171838) | Hydrothermal vent microbial mat bacterial communities from Southern Trench, Guaymas Basin, Mexico - 4872-18-10-11_MG | ecosystem: Environmental > Aquatic > Marine > Hydrothermal vents >... | reverse complement strand
TATGCTTTTTCATTAGGAGTTCCTTCATCTAGAATCCACTTTACGAAGTGGTATTCTACTAGGAATCCTTCTACTGGATTCACTTTTACTGTAGCTTGAGTCCCTTCGTCATACCATCCTTCTCCAGTAGGGGAGCCGTGCTCTGAGATCACTTCGAGATAGTGCTGTTTCTTCCAGACAGAGACTATAGTCATAGGCTTAGTCACAGTTACTTCAACTGATGTCGCTTCGGATAAAATGTCTCCTTTCCACGAGGAGAAGACTATTCTAGTGCCTGCACCTATCTCTATAGCGAGCTTAGTTACTGAAATCATTATCTTAGAGTTTTCGTCATGCCACCCTTCTCCCATAAATACTCCCTCTAAATACTTCTCGTAGTCACTAGGCTTTACTACGATATTAACGAAGTACTGTAGCTTGTATATAGCAGAGAGCTCGGTATCTGACGAGAGCTTAACTACCCTCTCAGTCTTAGTGACTCCGTCCTCCCACTTCACGAAAGAATATCTGACGCCCTCCTCGACTAATACTACTGGCTCTACTTTCACTAAGTAAGTTCCCTCAGTAAGTATTTCTGATACTTTAGTCGAGTACTCGGTTTCATTTATTAAGACTGGCACTGTTACTGGAGCATTGTTTATTAGCTTAGCCGATATTGTAAGCTTGTAGGCTTTCTTGTAGAATGCCTTAAGCTCTAGTGGAGCGCTGATATCTATTGTTCTAGAGGCTTCTGTAGAGCCGTCGCTCCATCCCGCGAATACATAGTAGCTTCCATGATACTCAACTATTTCTGGTACTGAGATAGTATTAGAGCCTACCATAAGCCAGTCTTCATAGGGAACAGGATGCTCTATGCCGTTTACTATTACTTTACATACTCTAGGCTCAGCATCTATTTTCACTTTAACTTCCTTAACATACATTATATTTATTGAAGCGCTTCCGGTTAAAGTGAATCTATGTTGAAGAGCTCTATACCTTACGCCAGTAGACACCACTATTATCTCGTCGACTTCAAGTACACAGCTAGTGTCAACAATAGTAACTTCTATATGAGCTTCATCGCCTCCACAGACCTGGCCTTTATAGACTCCGTTGATGTAGATCTTTGTGCAGAAGCCAGCTGGGATCCCTACAGGTCTTATAGTTATGCTAATAGTCTTTCCAAGGACTCTAATGTAGCACATGTCGTATGAAGTAGCTCCTGTCTCGTCTGTAGCATATATATGAAATATTCTGTAGCCAGCTGGCTCGCCTACAATACCTCTAATAACGTATATTACTCCTGGCTCAGCCCAGCCAGCTGTAAGTACTTTATACGTCCCTCCCGGCAACTCGTCTACTATTTTAACGTAAGCTCTTCTAGTTACCTGGAAGTATATTATACATTTTTCTCCGACACTATATGTAGCTCCACATCCCTTATCAACCCATATTTTAGCGAACTGCTGAGGAGATATTTTAATACAGAGGAGCCAGTGAATTATCCACCCGCCGAGGATTTCAGGGTAAATATAGGTTTTAGTACGTACTTCAACATAGTCTCCGACATTAAGACCGCTGACTAAATAGTATTTATCAGTAGACACATATATAGTCACTATTTCTTCAGTCAAGGACATCAGGCTTCCGCTCTCCCAGTCTACTGCACAGACTTGGTTTTCTGGATACGAAGAGAAATCTCTTTCCTCAAAAGCCCTAATTTTAAACACGTAGGCGTCTATAGTAGCGTTGTACTGTGGTGGACTCACAACTACTCCCTTAAAACCTAAGTGCATTATAGCTACTGGAGCATAGGCTCTAGGTATAGTGAAAACTAGTAGTACAGCAATAGTAACTACTACAAATATTTTAGTAACTCTACCTATGTTCACAATATAGTTGTTTATTAAACATTTAATAAAGATAGCTTTACCTTAGTTCAAAAGCTGCAGTATTCTTCGTCTACATTTACCGCCGAAATTTATGATTAGTGAGCGAAAACTAAATCTTTCTGTGAGCCAGACTGTAGTAAGGGCTCGAGCTAAGTAAATCAGGTAGCTTAGCTTAAGCCTGACAGCACACTATGTTTATTTCTGTAAACTTAAGTAACCTTTAAATTAAACTAGAGTACTATAAGCTCATGGGAAAGTATACTACTGCAGCTAAAGCTGGAGTAGTCGCTGGAATAATTCCAACTATTGTAGGAACAATATGGGGATACTACACAACGAGCTTAATAATGGAGGATATTATGAGGAGTATTGCTGCAGAAGTTCCTCCAGAAGCACTAGCTATGGCTAAAGCGATGATGACCTTCGGCTTCGTAATAGGAGCTGTATTCAATCTAGCTTTCATGGCAGTCATAGGAATAGTCTGTCTTCTAATAGTAGAGAGACTTAAGTATACTTGGCCAGTAAAAGGATTGATAGCTGCTGCAATACATTTTCTCTTCAATCAAGGACTGTCGCTGATTTCTCTAGCTTTTCAGCAAGTGCCGCCAGAAGTTATGGCTAGTATTCGAGAGAAGCTAGGAAATTTAACTATTATAGGGTATGTGATATCAGCAGTAGTAGCAATAGTATTTGGACTCATTTACGCGTACTTGATTTACAAGTGGCTAGAGGAGTCAAGTACTATTAGCTAAATTTTTCTGCCTAATTTAACAGACTCGGCTTCTCTACTAGACGAGAATTCTCACTCTAAAGAAAACTTATTATGCCTATCTCGGAGATTACTAGGTATGCGAAAACTATGGGGCCTTGTGCTACTACTATTAATCCTACTAGCTCCTAGGGCTTTCTCTCAGAATACTAAAGTCTTTGAAGTAGGTGACTTAGAGTGGTTAAAAAGGCCGAGTGATGAGGGAGGTGTCGCAGTAGTCGCATTTAGGGCTGTTTACTTAGGAAGTGTTAAGCTACTTAAAGTTAAAGTTAGTTTTAAGCCAGTGGACAAGAACCTAATAGAAGTACTCTCTACTCCCCTTGAGTTCTCTACATGGAGTCCCGGAGAAGTCAAGTTAATAAAGCTGAGTTTTCGCGCTAAAAGGATACCGTGTAACACGTCAATAAGCATAATATTCTCCTGGTCACGAGAATCTACTATTCAGGGCTTTGTCCCCAGTTTATCTGGGGGAAGTGAGCGTACGTCACTTAAACTAATTGTTAGAGGAGAACCATCTATTAGGATTTTAGTTAAGCCTTCCAGACTGATCCAGGGATCCGTGAATACTGTAAAAATACTCTTACAAAACACTGGTATAGGAGTAGCTTCAGGAGTTAAAGTAACTATATCTTTTCAGGGACTATCTGTAGACTCAACTCTCCCTCTAGTTCTAGACGTAGGTGAGCTCAAGAAGGGAGATACCTACGAGAAGACTATTCGAGTTACTCCAGTATCTATTACTCCGGTAATGACTTTCCTCGTCGAGTACATTAATGAGTACGGTGAACTTGTCTCAAATACTGTTGTTAAGCAGCTTTACGCTACCTCAGGAGGTCTCCTCTACTTAATACCCAGTCCCTCTACAGTGTATTCTGGAAGAGAATCTCTCGTAGAGCTCAAGATAGTGAATGCTGGTGAAGTAGATTTACAGGATATCACGGTACGCTTTATTCCGTCATCGACTCTAATACTAAATACTACTCTCGTGAAAATAAGTGAACTTAAGGCATCGTCAGAGACTTCAGTTAAAGTCTTACTACTCGTTCCACAAATGGCGTCTGGGCCTCAGACAGTAAACTACGAAATAATGTATAAAACCAGTGAGGGAACTATAGGAAGAGAAGCGGGGACTATAGTCTTTAATGTTCTTGCAGTACCAGAGCTTAGAGTAATATCCTTTGATGCTGTGCCAAGTGAGCCTAAAGTCAATAAACCAGTGACAGTATCGATCACAATACTAAACACTGGCGCTAGTTCAGCTAACAACCTGAACATAAGCCTTGTTTTACCTAAAGAGCTCACTGCTCTTAGGAGAAGTAGCATGTTTATAGGCAGACTAGAGCCTCAAATACCTTCAAGTACAGCATTCTCGATAGCGGCGTCTAAGCCTGGAGAGTACTTTCTAAAGTTCGTTATAGAGTACACAGATGCTTACGGCAAGAAGTACACATTAGTAAAACAGTATAAAATAAAGATAAGTGAAGAAAAGATAGTCATTACAGTAGAGAGGAGAGACTTTCAGACAATATTTTATATATCGCTTATAGCTTTGGCGGCGGCAGTTATTGTAGTAGTGTTGCTCATAAAGAAGTACGGGGTTAAGAGAAAATGAAGCTCGTAGACTACTTTTCTCTAGCATTTGATGGAGTTAAGGAGAGGAAGGGTAGAAGTATTGGAGCAGTAATAGGGATAGTGATAGCTGTAGTAGCGCTTGCCTTAGCCCTAGGGATAGGAGAAGCTTTTAGAGCGATGTTCTACGAGACCTTGAGGAGAGCCTTTGGTCCAGACATAATATACGTTATGCCTACTGAGCATTTAACAGAGTCAGATATCTTAATAATGTCTTCTCTACCGAACGTCGAGCATGTTATCCCTATCGTTGGTCAAGGAGTCTTACTAAAGGCAGGGACTTTTGAGAGGAGTGTAATGGTCTACGGTATTAGAGCAGAGTACTTAAAGTTTATTATGGGAGTAGAGGACTTAGAGGAAGCCATAGAAGAGGGGTCACCTGATCTAGTAGGCCTTAACATACTTGTAGGCGAGTACCTCTCCTACAATTACTTGACTAAAACTAAGCTAATTGAGATAGGCCAACAGGTTATACTCCAGGGAGTAGACAGAACTACAATCGCTGTAGTTACTGGAATACTTAAAGCGTCATCAGGCCCAGGAGTAGCTTTCATAAACACAGGGTCCTCTGTCTTCATGGATATAGATACTTTCTTCAGGCTCTTCAGGAGAGATATGACATACGACTTAGCCATAGTTAAAGTTAAGGACGTTAATAGAGTAGAGGAAACTATAGAAATTATCAAAGCCTATGTACCGCAAGCAGAGGTATTCAGCTTAAAGTTCGCGCTAGAGCAGTTTGGAATATTCATGAACTCTGTTCAAATATTTCTTGGGGCAGTATCAGGCATAGGCTTATTCATCACAGGTCTCTGGATATTTGACACAATGACTATTAACGTAGTCCAGAGGACAAGAGAAATAGGTGTAATGAAGGCTCTTGGATTCAAGAAGAGGCAGATAATGTTTTTATTTCTAGCGGAAGCACTAGTCATAACGATAATTGGAGTAGCTATAGGAGCAGTCGTCGTACTCGGGCTAGCTCAAGTAGTAGGAATACCTATGTTCGGAGCACTGATAAAGCCTAAGATAACGCCCTTTATACTACTCCTAGTGACACTAACACCTATAGCAACAAATATCGTAGCGACGCTTGCTCCCGCCTATCGTGCAGCTAAACTAGATCCAGTAGAGGCGTTGCGCTATGAGTAGCATAATCAATGTAGTGAATGTGACAAAAGTATATAAGATGGGAGAAGCAGAAGTCTGGGCACTTAAAGAAGTATCTCTAGAAGTAGCTGATAGAGAGTTTATAGCAATAGTGGGTCCAAGTGGCTCGGGAAAGTCTACGCTACTTTACGTAATAGGCGGCTTAATTAGACCTACTTCAGGAAAAGTATACATTAATGGAGTAGACATAACTACCATGAACGATGATAAGCTTAGTGAATTCAGGCACGAGAACATAGGCTTCGTCTTCCAGATGTACCACCTAATACCTAGGATGACAGCACTCAAGAACGTCATGCTCCCTTTGAAGCTGAGAGGTCTATCTGGGAGAGAGGCTAGAAGGAGAGCTCTAGAAGCCTTAAAGTTGGTTGGTTTAGAGCACAGAGCTAATCACAGGCCTACTCAGCTCAGCGGAGGAGAACAGCAGAGAGTAGCTATTGCTAGAGCAATAGTCACTGAGCCGAAAATAATACTAGCAGACGAGCCTACTGGAAACGTTGATAGGAAAAGCGCACTACAGATAATGGACTTATTCACGAGACTTAACCGAGAACTAGGAGTCACTATAGTGATGGTAACACACAACCTAGAGCTAGTACGCTACTGCCGAAGAGCGGCGAGACTACTAGATGGCAGAATAGTCAGAATATATACCTCAAGTGAGTACCGTAAGCTAGCAGAAGATATGACTAGAGGAGTCTGAGTAAATATTAATGTAGCTAAGTTTAATAATTTAAAGTTTATTATAATCAGCAAACCCCGGCTTTCCTGTCATCTATCCTAAGGGATCGAGGTTCATCATTCTACACTAAATATTTCATTAACTAGGAAATAAATTATTCTACATGATATACCACGAAACTGTACTTGCAGCAATAATAGGAATAACCTTAGCTACTAGCTTTAACAATTATTTTCCTTACTTGAGCTGGAGGCTGAGAGCTACTGAACACTACGGCTACTATTTAACTAAAATAAATATTGAGAAAATTCTTGGAAGGAGATTTAAAGTAATTATAATCGAGTTTAAGGAAGAGTTCTCTACGAGTGATGTTGAGAGAGTAAAAAGACCTGTGGGACTGTACTAGCTTACATTAACTTCGGGTATGCTGAGTCGTGGAGAGATTACTGGAGTAGAATTTCTCGCGAAAAGGGACTACCACAACCACAGTCTATCTGGACTAGTGACTACAGTGAGCCTCCTCCAGTAGAGTTGTGTCCTTAAGTACTAGAAGCTGAGAGCCTTAGTACTTCTAGTATAGGCTTTTCTACATCTACTCCCCCACTAGCAGTAACCGCGTACTTAGTTATGTTAACTAGGCCCAGGCTACGGGGAAAATAGTCGTAGTCTACTCTCCTGCAATCGTTTTTATTCATGACTAAGACAAACGGTACCTTACCCTCTTCTAATCCAGGTATCTCTTGGTATGCTTCCCTTAAAAGCACTCTAGCTTCATTTAGTGTCTGAGGTCTACTTAAGTCAACAACATATACTACAGCATCAGCCTTAGGATAAATCAATGTTCTCCTAACAGAATATAAGTGAGGCTGGCCCGCAGCCCCCCATAAGTCAACTCTAATTAACTTACGATATAGTCCCTTAAGCACAAGGTCTTTAGCAGACTTCTCACATATTATAGTATAGCTGTCTCTAGTTTTCTTAGCATATAGGACTCCGTGGTCATATACTAGAGTACTATCGTATTCTCCTATTTCTTCTAAGTATCTTTTAATACAAATAGTATTAAAGTGTTCGCTTAAAGCTTTAATAAAAGTAGTTTTCCCAGAACCCTCAGGACCTAAGACAGCTACTCTAAGTTTCTTAACATAGTAGTAAACTCTATAACTAAAACTAGATTTCCTCATGATTCTCAGCTCTCAGTTAAAGTAGTCTTTTAAGTAGAGGGTGTCTACCTGTCTATTGCTTAAACACAACAAAATGGTGCTGGCGAAATAGTCGCAGATAATTATATGCGTTAAGGTTTGCTCTGAATTATTTATGAATGACTCAGCTGTCCTATATGAAGTAATCTTATTAAACACTTTTTCACCTACCTATATGATTAGTTATCTTAACTAAATAAAATATTTTTAGATAAACCAGAAAGTATTACACTATTTTCTTAACTAGTCGACTTGTACTAACTTCTCTAAGTAAACTTTGTGAAATCGACGGCAAGACTTTTATAAGTGTTTAAATGAATTGGTGCTGTGGATAGAGTAGGTCTTATCGCTAGACCTCCTACTGAAGAAGTACTGACAATTGAGCGTTTAAAGCAGTATATTGATGAAGGAGTTAAGCTGAGACACTACATAGGCTTCGAGATCTCAGGCTTCGTACACCTAGGAACAGGCTTAATCTGTATGCAGAAAGTAGCTGACTTCCAGAAGGCTGGAGTAGAGACAATAGTTTTCCTAGCAGACTATCATTCTTGGATAAATAGAAAGCTGGGAGGAGACCTAGACACTATAAGGAAGGTAGCTGGAGGATACTTCAAGGAAGCCTTGAAAATGTCTCTGAAAGCTGTTGGAGGAGATCCCGATAAAGTCAAGTTTATCCTAGGCTCAGAGTTCTACGAGAAACTTGGAGTAAAGTACTTAGAAAACGTGATTAGAGTATCTAGGAGAACAACACTCTCTAGAGTGAGGCGCTCAATAACAATAATGGGCAGAAAACACGTAGAGCAGCTAGATTTCGCCCAACTACTCTATGTTCCAATGCAAGTAGCAGATATCTTTAGCCTCGAAGTAAACCTCGCTCACGGAGGAACAGACCAGCGTAAAGCACACGTTATAGCAATAGACATAGGGGAAAAAGAGTTCGGATACAAGCCAGTAGCAGTACACCACCATCTCCTCATGTGCCTCGACATACCTCCCGAGGCAAGACAAAGAATGCTAGAAGCAAAAAGGAGGGGTGATCGAGAACTATTCGAGGAAACAGTAATAGATATCAAGATGTCTAAGTCGAAGCCTAAGGGAGCAATATTCATACACGACACACCCCAGGAAATTAAGGCGAAAATAAAGAAGGCTTTCTGCCCCATCTGTGAAACAGAACTAAACCCTGTCTTAGAGCTAGCGAAGTACATAGTCTTCTACAATAGAACGGAGCCATTTGAAATAGTAAATAAGAAAACAGGAGAAGTAAGAGTATTCAATACATATGAAGAACTCGAGCAAGCATACAGCTGCAGAGAAGTACATCCAGCAGACTTAAAGGCAGCAGTAGCAGAAGAACTAGTCAAGATACTAAACCCGATAATCAAGCACTTCAGAGAAGGACCAGGCAAGAAGTACTTGGAGGAAATGAAGCAAATAACTATTACTCGCTAAATCTTACTTAGTAAAATAAACTGCTTTCACTTAGCTGACAGAAGAGACTTAAGGTATCTTAAATTCCTCTCTATTTCACTTTTACCACAGAGCGGGCCATGTCCTGGCACAATCACATCTATTTTTAGCTCAAGTAGCTTCTCTAATCCCTCAATCCATTCTTCAATTAGTTTACGTGTAGAGAACCTAGCGTTAGGGGGATACTTTGAGTAAATAGCATCGCCGCTAAAAAGCACTCTATGCTGAGGAAGATAGACAACCATATTTGACGGAGTATGGCCAGGCAGAGGAATAAGCAATATCTCAGTGTTTCCTACTTCGAGAACTCTTTCACTTTCAACTACAATATCTGGCTCCACTTCTTCTACTCCCTCAAACACTACATCAGCTACACTAAAGCCCTTAGACTCATTTTTCATCTTCTCTTTCATAAACTCCACATAATTCTTAATTCCACCTATATCCTTCAAAAACAACAAAGCATTTCTGTGGGCTATTATCTTAGCTCCTTCTCTGACGAAAACACATGAACCAAAAATATGGTCGCTATGGTGCTCTGTCCAAATCAAATACTTTACTGATTTACCACGAGATGCGGCTTTAGCGTATCCGAGAATAGTTAGAGCAGAATCTGTAGTCCAGCCAGAATCCACTACAACTACACCGTCACTCGTCACAATAAAACCTGCATTTACTCCAAGAGGGTGAAAAAGCCCTAATACAGCATAAACATTCTCAGCTACCTTAACCATACTGTCTAAGAGAATATATAAGATCTAATAAACATCACTTAACTAATCTTCTTAATAGAATATAGCAGAAATACCGCTAAAGAAGGCGGTATTAAAAGAATGATATCTGAGTAAGTAAAGTAGCTGTGTGAGTTGTAGTGAACTACTAGAAGTACTACTATAGTCATGAGTATAGAGAGAGCTATTAAAGACGCTTTAACGGCCTTTATCATCGATAATACATACTTCCTTTTCTTCGGGTCGCTTGAGAGAGGAACTTTATGAGCTGAAGCAAGTATGGCAGAGAGACTGTAAACTAAAGCAGTATATAGTATGAGGAAAGTCACTGTAAAGTCTCCCTTATACATGAAGTAATTTGGTCTACCGTATATATCGAAGTGTACAGCTATAGTATCAGGTAAAGCAGGATATGATAAGACTAAGTAAAGGGATGTGGTAATAAGCGATAAGCATGCGAAAACAACGGCTTCATAGGAGACTTTAATTACTTGAAGTACTTTAAGAGGCTTTTCTCCCCCCTCCTCTCTACCAGTCTCCCTCTCTAGTATTGAGGAGAAGTATAGTGAAAGTGAGCCTGAAGTACACGCTACTGAAATAGCTATAAAGAAAACAGCGTGTAGTGCGCTTAGAATTAAAGACACTAGGAGAGAAGAGAAGCCTATGATAGTAAATAGGATTCCCGTAAGCCTATTAGCTCTGCGCCACACTCGACGTGAAACTAGTGTAGCAGGGACTCTGAATCCTGAGTAGGGATTAGGTTCAGTAGTCGAGCTAAATCTCAGGGAAGCTAACCCTACTACTACCAATATTAGTGAGAATACTCCTACAAGTACCTCTATCATAGAAGCTCACCCCTAATTCTCTCAAATGCTTTAAGAAAGTCTTCTACTAAGCACAGGATCTCACTTAGACATTTACGCCCCTCTTCGGTGAGCTCATAGTACTTTCTAGGAACACCACCAGACACTTCAGCCCAGTAAGACTTCACAACACCTTCTTTCTGAAGAGAATGTAGGAGCTCGTAGATAGTAGACTCGCTCGGCTTCAAGAAACCCTGGCTGAGCTCCTGAATAATTTTCAGTATCTTATATCCATAGCAAGCACCATACTTACTCAAAATCATCATAATGATTACCGCGTAGAAGCCTGCTGAAAGCTCCTTCTTAATCTTCCTATAAAACTTTCTCCTAAACATCTAAATTGAATTAGGAAGCGAAATATTTAAATATTTCGGAGTCCGATATACCTCGTGGTCCGAGGTATAATCGTAGTCCTCGCCGTAGCCTTCACATCGTCAATTGCAGTATCGCTACTGATAGCTAATCTAACCCCGTACTTCGCCTCATCAACTACAGTATCGCTCCTCGCCGCAATCCTACTAGTTTTCCTTATGTTCACACCTACGATAGGTGTCTTAGCGGCATGTAAGATTACAGGAGAATCTCCTCTAAGATATGGTTTAAGCGAACTAAGCTTAAAAGAAGTAAAGAAGCCTTTTTTCATAAAGATATTAATACTCATAGCTAAAGTATATGGTAGTGCGTTTACCAAAAAACAGTATACTTTAATAGCTATAATATACGTATACATACTTTCTGTCCTAAACACACTAGTGTACTATATAGTCCATGGATACTCGCCACCTATATTTGAAGCCATAAGAACACTATTTCCTATAGTTCCAGAAAAGTTTATTCCAATAGTAGCCTCAGGCCTCCTCGTCAACGCCTTAGTTAATGGAATAGTGGGCTTGCTCCCAGCTCTAGGTGAAGAGGCTTGCTGGAGGGGATTTCTTTTAGATAAATTCGCTGAAAGACTTGGCTTCACTAAAGCTGCTCTACTAGTCGGTATAATATGGGGTTTATGGCACTCACCGCTCATACTGATAGTAGGCTACGAGTATGGAGTAAAGTACCCTGATCCTAAAGCACTCGTAGGAGTACTTGTCTTTACAGTACTCTGCGTAACACTAGGCTACTTCTTCGCATGGCTTCGCAGTAAATCAGGAACAGCTACAGTACCCGCACTAGCTCATTCAGTATACAATGGAGCTGCGGGCCTCCTCATAGTGACTTACTGGAATGAAGACCTTCTCTACGCAGGCGGAGTAGGAGTCCCTGCTATAGTTTCCCTGACAATATTTCTGCTGCTACTAAGTTTTCTCAAAGTATTTAGAAAGGAACTCTGAGACATAGTATACTTCAATAGGTGGATTTTTCTTAACTCTGCTTATAAAGTCTCTGCAGACTAAATATATTAGTACGGCTTTAGTTTACGAGTTAAGGCTTATTTCTTCCCACGTAGATGATTATCTATGGAGATCAAAATCGATGAGGTAGCGAGTTTTCTCAGCGAGCTGATTAAAGTAAATACTTCTAATCCTCCTGGCAACGAGACTCCTGCGGCTAAACTTGTTGCAGAAAAGCTTTCTGAATACGGTATTGAGGCACAGGTTCTTGAAAGTGAGCCGAATAGAGGAAATGTTGTGGCGGCTATCGACAGCGGTGAACCCGGCCCGACACTGCTTCTCCTCTCACACTTAGATGTTGTTCCAGCAGACCCTAAGGAGTGGAGTGTAGATCCCTTCAGCGGCTTAATTAAAGATGGCTTCGTGTGGGGCAGGGGCGCGCTTGACTGTAAGGGAGCGGCTGTAATGGAGCTGTATGCTTTTATAAAAATAGTTCAGGAAAAGAAGTTTAAAGGAAAAATAATCTATGCTTCCACAGCTGACGAAGAGACGGGCGGTGAGAAAGGAGCAAAGTGGCTAGTTGAAAGCAAACCCGATTTAGTTAAAGCAGAGTACGTTATAAACGAGGGAGGCGGCTACGCTATACCTGTTAAAGGGAAGCCTGTATTCACTGTTCAGACAGCAGAGAAGGGAGTCTACTGGTTTAAGCTGAAGTTTAAGGGTAAGCCGGGTCACGGGAGTATGCCAGGAACAGGTGATAATGCTATTGTTAAGACTGCTCAAGCGGCTAAGAGGATATCTGAGTGGAAAGCCCCTATAGTGCCTACTAAACACACAGAAGTCTTCTTAAAGAACCTCATGAAGGCCTTGGGAAAACCCTACTTAGCTAACTTTCTGCTAAGTCCTGTACTCGGCGGACTTTTCTTAAGGGGTATAAAGGAGAAGAGTCAGAGAGCTTTCATAGAAGCTATGCTTAGAAACACCTTCGCGCCGACTATAGTTAGGGGAGGCTACAAAGAGAACATTATTCCGTCGGAGTGTGAGCTAGTAGTAGACTGTAGGCTTCTCCCAGGCTTTGATGAAACATGGGTCAAGGAGACCTTAAAGAACATTATAGGTGACATCGAATACGAGCTAAGTTTTATTAAAAGAGAGCCCGCCACAGAATCTCCCATAGATACGCCCCTATTTAAAGCCATAGAGAAAACTCTCGCAAAAGAGTTTCCGGGAGCACTTGTTTCAGCCTACATGGTTCCAGGAGGAACAGATTCACGTTTCTTCAGGAGGAAGTTTAAGAGTGTAGCCTACGGCTACATCCCGATGATACCTTCACTGCCCTTTGAGGAAATAGCTAAAATGGTTCATGGAATTGATGAGAAGATACCCGTAGAGGTCTTAGAGAAAGGCGTAGACTTACTGTACAAGACGCTCGTAGAGTTCTACTCACTTGTATAGGGCTTCTCGCTTACGTGAGTCATTTTTAAATATTTTTTCACTAGAGTTAGTTACGTGAACTTAGTTTTACTAGGAATAATGCTAATAGCTGCTGGAATAGTATTGTGTATAATAGGAATGCTAGCTTTAATGCTAAGAGCGGCTAAAGGCTTCGGGAAGGTTTCTGGAGGAGGACTAGTCCTCATAGGCCCCTTCCCAATAGTCTTTGGAACTAGTACTAAGATAGTTAGAATAATGATTTTGATCTCAATAGTCCTCGTAGCTATTTTCCTCATATTGTCGCTCATGTTTGTGCTTTGGTGGTAGACATGTATGAGGAAGAGGCTGGTCTTTCTCTTGGAGTAAAGCTGTTTATCTTAGGTTTCCTCCTAATATTTACTGGAGCACTATTACTGATGATTGCTCAGGCAGCTAGAGGAGGTGGAGTGAGCGGAGGAGTAGTAGTTGTAGTGTTTCCGTTTATTCCCGTGGGAGTCGCTTGGGGGGACTATGCTTCAGTAATACTAGTAGTGCTCACGGTCATCGCAGTAGTGCTAATGATAATTAACATGATTATTGTTTACCGTAGGCTAAGGGAAGTGGAAAGATAGCATGTTGAGAAGAGGGTCTGTTATAAGAGGAGCTAGAGACGTGTACAAAGTACTAGGCTTAATTAAGGAGGGAGGAATGTGCTGTGTGTATCTGGCGGAGAACTCGGCTGGAGAAAGAGTTGTAGTAAAGACTCCTGCGGTAAAGAGGGATGGCTACGATGATCTGAGGAGAGAAAGGCTCCTGAAGGAAGCTAGTATCCTGAGTAGACTTGATCACCCTCACATAGTTACTTATATTGAGCACTGGAGAGACGGGGGTGAAATATACTTAGTTGAAGAATATGCTGGAGACAGGAGTCTAAAAGATCTAGTTGAGGCTAAAGGACCATTCTCTTCTAGTGCAGTGAGAGATCTGTTCACTAAGATACTGGATGCTTTCTCGTATCTCCACTACAGAAACATAGCACATGGAGACATTAAGCCGAAGAACATACTGTTTAAGAGAGGAGAGCCCATAGTCATAGACTTCAACTCTGCAGTAGACTTAGCCACAGCTCCTCCTACACTAAAACATGTAATAGTGACACCCGACTGGGCGGCGCCAGAACAGATTAGAGAAAAGCGAGTAAACTGGAGGACAGACGTATACCAGCTAGGAGCAGTAATCTTCTATACGCTCACAGGGAAAAACCCGAATACAGCGCCTACAGCAAGTCTACCCAGATCTAGGTTAAGTCAAATAGCACTTAAAGCCCTTAGCCCAGACCCAGAGCAGAGATACGCTAATGCATCAGAGATGGCTAAAGATCTCCAGAGAAAAGCCTACATAGTCTACAATGGCAAAGAATACTCTGTGGAAACTATAGCGACTATAGGTAGGGCATCAGACAACGATATAGTAGTCTACGACCCAAACAGGTATGTTCACAAGTACCACTGCACAATAGTAGCTGAGCCAGACGGATACTACCTCTTACCAGGAAAATATACTATCGTAGGAGGTAAGCTAGTCAGAATTAGACCCATAAGCTATAACTATCCTCACGTGCTGAGGCACGGGGGATTTAAGCCCGTAACAACTAGAGAAAAGCTGTCGCCAAAAGACACTATTGCGCTCTGCTATAATCCTAGGAGAGGACCATATAAGATACTCTATTTTACAATAAAGTAGTGGAGTTTTGTTCAGAAACACTAAGTTGCTCGTATTACTTAGTAGAGGGATTGAGGCTATTTTGTAGTACTGTTTAGCTGTACACAAAGCCTATATATTGACGCTAGTTTTGGACATGTGAAGTTCCTTGAGGTAAGAAGTGTCTTCAAGAGTTATGGTAGTATTCGGGCTCTGAGAGGAGTTAGTATTTCGGTTGATAAAGGTGAGTATTTGTGCATTTTAGGTCCTACTGGGGCTGGTAAAACTACTTTACTCAAGATTATTGCTGGCTTGATTAAGCCTGACCGCGGTAGAGTACTTATAGAGGGCTTTGATGTGACTGATCTCCCTCCAGAGCTTAGGAGCGTTAGCTACATGCCTCAGGGATACGCTCTCTTCCTCCACATGAGTGTATGGGATAATGTTTCATACGGTCTGAGAGTCAGAGGTCTTCCTCTGGATAGGGCTGAGGAGGCTTTAAAAATGGTCGGTCTCTATCACCGCAGGTTTTCTAGAGTCTACGAGCTTTCTGGAGGACAGCAGCAGAGAGTGGCTTTAGCGAGAGCTATTGCTGCTGAAGCTAAGCTCTTGCTCCTCGACGAGCCCCTTAGTGCTCTAGACGCTCTGCTTAACCTAGAGCTCAGACACGAGCTAAGAAGACTCGCTAAGAGCCTAGGCTTAACAGTGCTCCACGTCACTCATAACACCGAGGAGGCTCTGAGCATAGCTGATAGAGTTGTCATCTTGAGGAAAGGAGTGGTTCAGCAAGTAGGTCGACCGAGCGAGATTTACTTAAAGCCAGCTAATATCTTCACAGCAAGCTTTCTGTCTGAAGTAAATGTCCTGGAGGGATTAGCTAGAGTATCTGGAGAGAAGAGCGTAGTAGATGTTAGAGGCCTCGGTAAACTTGTCTTAGAAAAGCCCTCTACTAAGGCTTCTCACGTAGTAGTCATTTATAGACCTGAAGATGTCTTGGTGTCGAGTAATACTCCATCGTATAAAGTAAATGTTTTTAAGGGGGAGGTGAGGAGCATAGAGTTTCTCGGACTATTCTCTAGACTCAGAATACAGGTCAACGGCCTGGAGATCATAGCTGACTTATGGAGTGGTGAAGATAGGGGCCTGAAGGAGGATAGCAGAGTATATGTCTACTTTGATCCGCGTTTAGCTCTAGTCTACCCGTATCCTCGTGAGGGTCTTCACGTAGAGCTGTATGAGGGAGGTGGATAATGTCTACAGTAGAAGTAGTGGATGTATCTAAGAGGTACGGGAATATTATTGCTCTAGACAGGGTTTCTCTGCGAGTAGAGAAGGGGGAATACGTATGTGTACTAGGGCCGAGCGGTAGTGGTAAGAGCACTTTACTTAAAGTAATAGCAGGTATTGTCGAGCCCGATGAGGGAGAGGTCTATATTAACGGGAAGCCAATGAAAGGAGTTCCTCTGAGAAGAAGGAACATAGGTATAGTCATGCAGGACATACTATTATTCCCACATATGAGCGTCTGGGACAACATTACTTACGGCCCCCTTGTTAAAGCAGCACCTGACTACGAGGAAGTGTGTGAAGAACTAGTCTTAACAATGGGTCTTAAGCTCAGGAGGAGAGCGCTACCATCAGAGCTCAGTAGAGGAGCTCAGCAGAAGGTTGCTATTGCTAGAGCAGTCGCTGCTGGAGCTCGACTTCTTCTCCTCGACGAGCCCCTAGGCTCTATTGACCAGAGGGCAGCTAAAGCTCTGAGAGTAGAGCTTAGAGAACTCGTTAAAGAACTAGGCTTAACAGCTATACACGTGACTCATAATCAAGAAGAAGCTCTCAGCATAGCTGATAAAATAGTGATTCTGAGAAAGGGGAGAATTGAGCAAATAGGCTCTCCTAGAGAAATATACGAGAACCCCGCGTCTCTCTTCATAGTGAGGTTTATTGGAGGTGAGGCTAACTTCTTGGAAGGAGTAGTTTCTCACACGAATCCACTTGAAGTAGACCTGGGATTCGCTAAAGTCAGAGTACAGTCTCCTAGAAACTTCAGTAGAGGAGACAGAGTAGTCTTAGCCTTTAGGCCTGAACACGTAGTTCTCCGCGAGACTCCGGGCGAGAACTCTATTGAGGTATCTGTAGGCGAGGTTAGTTTTGTTGGAAAATATTTCAGAGTATTTGCTGAAGTAGATGGAGTAGACCTAGTAGTTAAGGTTCCTAGACGTGAGGGTATGTGGATTAAAGAGAAGTCTAGAGTATATTTAGATATAAGTAAGGCTTTTGTATTTAAATATCCTATAGAGGGACTAGAGGCGGCGATCGCATATGAGTAAGATAGCTGACTGGTTCAGAAGAGAGCGGGAAAGAGGAGTTAGGGAGAAGCTTCTTAAACACGCTGAACTTGTAGAGGAGACCGCTAAGTACTTAGTGGAGTTCATGAAGAAGAAGGTTAAGGAAAACTACGTAGATGATTCTCTCTTCACTATTATAGATAATAAAGAGCATGAAGCTGATGTTCTAAGAAGAGAGATCTTAAGAATTCTCGCAGCAAGTAAGGTTCTCAAACCAGAGGTACGTATGCAGCTAGCTAGAATAGTTAGGCAGGCTGACTGGGTTGCTGACTGGGCTCTTGAAGCAGCGAGACTAGCTTTAGCCTTAAGGCAGGCTACTGTATCTACGGAAGTAGTAGACAGCCTAGTGGACATGATAAGTGAGGTCTATATAACAGTACAGAAGACTAGAGAGTGTATTACAGCAATGTTCGAAGACCCCTTTAAGACCCTAAATCTCTGTGATGAGGTCGAGAAACTAGAGGAAAATGTAGATGACTTATATCAGAAAACAAGGAGGCTGTTTGTAGAAAAGTGCTCAGATCTACCAATAGCAGCCGCAATACTCTTCTTCCACATGATGGACGCTATAGAGATGATGGCTGATAAATGCGAAGACACCTGTGATAACATAAGAGAATATGTAGTTTCAGTAGCTTAACTTCTACGCATCTAATTTTCTTCACTTACGGCTTAGGGTAGCTGATGTTAGAAAATCTTAAAGAATAGCTCGAGTTACTAGAGTGAAGGTGATTTAATGAGACTAATACCTAAGAGAGGATACTTTCTGCTAGCTACAGGCTTAGTACTAGGTTTTCTACTCAACGTGATACTGACTGGGATTTACGGCTTCAGGGGAGGAAGCAGGCAGGTAGTAGGACTACCTGAGAGAGTGGAAATAGTTTTCCTCTACTCTAGTGAGAAGAGTAGCTGGCTTGAGGAAGTAACTCCGCTTTTCGAGAAATGGTTTAAAGAAAAATACGGCTTTGAGGTGAGAGTAAAGCTGATCGCCGCGGGAACACACGAGACAATAAACATGATAATGCAGGGAAGCGTGAGACCCACTATATGGAGTCCAGCTTCATCAATATGGGTGCCCTACTTCAACTACCGCTGGAAAAAGAAGTACGGTAAAGACATAGCTAAAGAATGGGTGCCTCTCGTAATATCTCCCATAGTTATAGCCGGGTGGAAGAGCCTAGCTGAGAAATACCACGTAACGTGTTTCAGAGACCTATATGAGCTATCAGAGCAGGGAGTAGACTACAAGTGGGGTCACCCAGACCCCCTCCTGAGCAATGGTGGGACAATGACAGTCCTACTAGAGTTCGCTGAGGCAGCTGGAAAGCCTCTCAGTGAGCTTACTGTAGAAGATCTACTCAACGAGACTATACTGGAAATAGTGAGGACTATAGAGAGCCATGCAGTATTCTACGGTAAGAGCACTGGTTTCTTCGGTACTTGGGCAGCTGATAATGGTCCAGACGCGATAACGTTTTTCGGAGTATACGAGAACATAGTGATAGACAATGCTATTAGGGCTGAGCGTAAGTGGGGCGACAGACTAGTAGCCATATATCCCGAATACGGTACTCTACTCAGCGACCACCCCTTCATAATACTGGACGCAGACTGGGTCGACTACTGGCAGAAGTTCGCAGCATCACAATATCTTTTATTTCTCCTCCAGCCTGAGATACAGAAGCGGGCAATGAAGCACGGCTTTAGACCAGCAAACCCACTAGTTCCACTAGACTCTACTATCTTCTGTGAAGAAAACGGAGTATCCTATGAAATACCAGTAAAGGTGATGGAGCCGCCTCCAGGAGAAGTACTAGAGGCTCTATTTAAGGTATGGGAGAAAGTTAAAAATCCCGGTGCTGGGTAAATAGGTTTAATTAATTAGTCTAGTTTGCTTAATGCAATGTAGTTAACTTACTGAGGGTAAGACATTTCTTCCCGAGAGTTTGAGCAAGTTTTAATAAGTGTGGAGACTTACCTTCTCGTGCAGTCTTTATACAGTAAAGCTCTCACAGCATTAGCAGTACTAGCTATAGGAGTTCTCGTACTACTGCCATCATTCTACTTATTCACGTTCATAGTCTTAAGGTGGAGCGAGGTATATACTGAGATATTTAACCACCCTTTGATAGGAAACACCTACCTACTATACATCACAAGATATCTTTTCTTCTCATTTAAGCTAGCCTTAACAGCTCTCATAGTAGACCTCCTTCTAGGTATTCCAGTAGCATACATTCTCGTCAAGAAAAATTTTCCAGGTAAGGGGATCCTAGAGAACCTAGTGCTCCTTCCCCTAGTTATACCTACTTCAGGCTTTGGCTTCGCTACTCTTATAGCCTGGACGGCTATAGAGAGCCTGCCAGTACTCCTTGGAATCAGGATCAGAGTAGATACTCTGGTCCCAGTAGTGAATATCCCTGCTCTAATGCTAATAGTACACGTCACGCTCACTTTCCCGTATATAGTGAAGACAGTCTCAGCTGCGCTAAGAGATCTCGAAAAGGGATATGAGATAGTCTCAGAGTCTCTCGGAGCCTCCCCCTTAACTACCTTCAGGAAAGTAATATTCCCGCTAATACTACCCGGAATATTCTCTGGCTCAGTCCTAGCTTTTGCCCGCTCTCTCGGTGAAACAGGAGCCACAATGGTAGTAGCTGGAGTGACTACTACTGCCTCAATAGCTATAGTGAAATGGGAACTTGAAGGTAAGCTCGCTCCAGCAGCTTTCCTCGGAGCACTCCTAGTGGCAGCAGCTCTAGCAGTAATACTCCCAGTAGAATACTTTCTCGGAAGAAAGAAGAGAGTAAGAGGAGTAGGAGTGCCGAAGGAACTTGAGCTAAAAGTAGTCTCAGCTGAAAGAAAGTTCTTAAGTAAACTCTCCTTTGTTAAAGACGCTGTCTCACTACTATTCTTGTTCATAGTAGTTGTAATGCCTATAATCTCACTAGTAGTATTTACAGTAAAGTACTGGAGCGCCGACCCCTACACTGGTAGACCTGAAGGAGGCATACTATATCAGCTCTATGGTCCACCAAACTATTCTTCTCTAATAACCCGCTCTCTGACTACTTCTCTCATAGTAGCTACTGCATCTACTCTCATTTCACTTTACTTAGCTGTAGTAACAATAATGGTTATCGAGAAAACTAGACTGGGTAGAGTGCTGAGGGCGTTACTCAAAATACCGCTAGTAGTTCCGACAAGTGCTCTCGGACTATCAATGGTCCTCCTCTGGGGTCCACTAGGTTTAAGCATACTGAGACCCAGTATCTGGCTCACAATACTTACTCACATAGTATTCTCAGTACCAGTAATAGTTGAGACAGGCTTAGCGTCATACGAGGAACTCGAAGTAGAGCTCTATGAAGAGACTGCGCGAACTCTTGGAGCAAACCCCTACGATGTCTTAGAGACAGTCTCTATCCCTATGATAAAAAGAGGGCTCGTAGCTGGAGGACTTCTAGCGTTCACACACTCGCTGGGAGAGACTGGAGCAACTTTTCTAGTAATGGGAGACCACATAACAATCTCTACTCTCGTAGTAAACCTAGTAGAGGCTCTCGCCATACCTACAGCACTATTTGCTTCAACCCTACTGATACTATTTTCCCTAGTACTGCTAACTCTAGCTAGCTTAGTGAGTAAGTAAAAGAGATATAAGTCTTTAAACTTTCCCCTGCTTAACTTTCTCTTTAAGCTTCTGATACTCCTCCTTACTTATACTCCCGACTACCTGCTGACCATAGCTAGTCAGCTTAACCTCGTAGCCCGACAGCTCTATCATCCAGTACTCTGTAAGCTTCTTAAATGCATTAGATAGTTTTCCCAGAACCTTGTCGTAGAAGTGGGGCCTTTTCTCTCCAATAAGGTCGTCTAAAATATTTTTCGCTAAAAACAATTCAGGTTCCTCGCCTCCCCTACTAAAGTATATTGCTCCACCATACTCGTACCAGAGGTACGCTAAGGTGAACTTCTCTACATCTGAAAGATACTCTGTCATAATTACTATAACTACATATTCAAATATTAATTTTAGCATAGAGTTCGAGCCTAATTTAAACACCTACACTATATGGAAATACGTAGAGACTATGAGAAACGAGAACAAGGTGTGGGAAGCTATACTAGATAAAATATATGAGGTTCAGAGAGAAGTACTAGAGAAAATAAGTTCTTCTCTCAGCTTAGAAAAGCCTTACAGCGCCTCCGTAACTACTATTCTACACTGCTACACTAGAGCACGCTTCGACAAAAAATATGGACTATATAGACCTATACCAACTAACATCAATACTCTCCTGGGCCTCCTCTTCGACTTCACTATTAAAGTAGTCTTACAGGGATATCCTCCCCCCGACCACCACTACGTAAAGGAGTACGAGGATAGTGATGGAAACAAGTACACTATACACGCTGGGCCAGATGTTGTTCTAGGAGACGAAGTAGTCGAACTCAAGTATACTTCCATGCCTCTCGAGAAAATACCTCTCGAACACCACGAGCTACAGCTCAAAATATACATGAATATTCTCGATAAAAGCGGAAGACTAGTCTACTTGACTCCCTACGGTGTCAGAGAAATCTACTATTCGAGAGAAGAAGCGCTAACAGACAGGGAAGTAGCTGAGCTCGCGCGACAATTCTTTATTGAGAAAAAGTCTCCTCGCTACGACTGGGAGTGCCAGTACTGTCTCTACAAGTCTCTCTGCCCACTATACAGGAAACCTGAAGAAGTTTCTCAGCAAGAACCCTAGGTGCTTGCACGGCTTCCACTAAATCGTCGTCTCTCCACACTTCGATACAAGAGTCTTTTAATAAAGCATAGTGGAGACTCTGCTGAGAAGAATCTACTCTCAAGTAAGCACTGTTGTCTACAGCGCTAAAGGTGTAGCCGTGGTCTAAGTGGAGATGACCGTTAAGGACGAGCACAGGTCTCACTACTCTAATAACATCAATCACCACGCTTAAGTATCTAGGAAACCTAATAAGACCTCTATACTCGGCAAGGGGGACTGTTTCGTGGAGAAGCAGAATATCTACACGGCTTTTAGCGAGCGAGTACGCAATATTAATGAAGTCTTCAGGACGCTTACGGGGAACACCTTTTCTAGATTTTCGCCTCAAAGCTATAATGCCATTTATACCAGAGACCTTAAGTCCGTAGACTTCTGCTATGCGTCCATCAGCTATCAGTACTTTCGTCTTGTTTATATTCTGTAGAGCAGACAACACCTTTAAGTTATCATGGTTGCCATAGATACTGTACACTAGAGTCTTTTCTAAAAGCTCTTCGAACTCCTCTATGCTTACGGCGGTTCCCCAGTCTCCAGCGCTCAGCAGTATGTCTGGCTTATGTCTATTTACTATTGAGAGGAGCCACTGCCAAGCCTCGACTTCAACTCCTTTCTTCTCGTAGTGGAGATCTGATATGAAAAGAATCTTCAAGAAACTCCACTCTCACAGTATTTCACTAAGTATTTTCACTGCGTCACTAAGTGTTACTGGAGCTGGGTTATTAGCGAGGTTTCGGGAGTAGCTTACACCCTCTTTTGCTAGGAACTCTAAATCGCTTTCAGAGACTCCGTAGTCTCGAAGCTTCTTTATACCAGTCTCAGAGAGCAACTCCTCTATTTTCTCTACGAACTCGTCTACGCTGCTTAGTCCGAGTCTCTTAGCTAGCTCCTCGAGCTTTTCTTTAACAGTTCTCCTATTATGTCTAATTGAAGGTAGAGTCAGTAGAGCGTTTGCTAAGCCGTGGTGTAGATTATAGTATACTGTGAGAGGATAGCCTAAAGCATGTATCATAGTTGTTCCAGCCGCATTGATAGCTAAGCCAGCCATCAGAGAAGCTAGAAATAACTTCTCTTTAGCTGAAGAAGAGCCTTGGTAAGCTGAAGTCAAGTTCTCTACTATAAGTCTCATGCTCTCTACAGCTAGTACATCTGATATAGGCTGACTTCTATTAGACCAGTAGGCTTCAATAGCATGTGAGAAGGCATCGAAAGCAGTGTATACTGTTAGGTCTGGAGGCAAGTGTACTAAAACGCTAGGGTCTAGTAGAGCTACCTTAGGTATTATAGAGGGGCCAACAACTACTGTCTTCCTCTTGCTCGTAGTGTCTGTGAGAACAGAGTATCTAGTTACCTCACTTCCAGTACCACAAGTAGTTGGAACAGCAATGATAGGCAGTACTTCTTCTTTAACTACGTAGGGGTAGATGTAGTCTCTTATAAAGCCTTTCTTCAACGCTAAAACAGCTATTGCCTTAGCAGCATCCATAGCGCTTCCTCCCCCAAATCCTATCACTAGCTCCACGTTCTCTCTTCTAGCGAGCTCCGCACCTCTCTCTACTGTTTCATACGAGGGATTAGGCTCGACTTCACTGAAAACAGTACAACTTACCTTACTTTTTTCAAGAAGAGCTCTTATTTTATCTATGTAGCCGTATTTTCTAGCAAATGTTCTCCCAGTAACTAAGAGAGCTCGGTCTCCCAGCCTTTTAGCCTCTTCTCCTATCTTATCTAGAGCTCCTCTCCTGAACACTATTTTAGTTGGAGCAAAGTAAGTGAAGTTCACGTGTTCTCTAAGACTTACTGCTTTAAGAAACTTTTCTACGTAAAGCGTACTTTAGCACTGGGTCTGGTACTCTATATCCTATGTCGCTCTTTTCTATGAATCCTGAGTCTACTAGGTTTTTGAGTAATGTACTAAAGTTTTTATCGTCTATCCTAACGCCTTCTTCTGCCTCAAGGTATCTCTTTACCTCAGACCACTTAGCTCCACTTACTGAAGCTAGATACTTTAGTATAGTCAAGTATCTTCTTCTAGCTTGAGGCCTTATTTCGAGAAAGTGCTCTAGCTCGCTTAGGGCAGTAGCTGAGGCTTCTCTTAGAACCTTATCTAAGACTTCGTCGGAGACACCGTAGTTGATAGCGTAGTATCCGTAGAGAGCAAGCCATCCAGGTACACCGTTCAGTAGGCTAACAACATAGTTTAAAGTATTTTCATTTACTCTAACTCCATGTTCCTCAAATCCTCTTCTGAGGAACTCTAGCGACATTTCTTGAGTAAAATATCCAAGCTTTATTTCTAGGAAAGCTCTCCCGTAGAGAGGTGCTTTAGGGTCTCCTATTTTGAGGAAGCGGTATAAGAGCCCTATCTTAGACCCTGTGAGAACTACTGTTACATTCCTCATGTGGTCGTACACGTAAGCTAGTATTCTATCTAACTCTACTCGATAAGTTCTAGCAAACTCCTGCGCTTCATCAAAAGCTACTACTAAGTGTCTACCAGTATCCTCTGCCCACGAGTTCAGCTCCATGAAGAGCTCTGATATAAAGTAGTAGGGCTTAGTACGCCAGCTTACTTTAACCTCTAAGCCAGCTACACTAAGTCCCTCTACTCTCTCCAAGTACTTAGTCAGCTTCTTCCTAAAGCTAGTCCTCCTCATAAAATCAGCAATAGCTCTCTCGAGAAGAACAATTATATCTCTGCGAGTAACAGGCATCTTTTCTTCAAGTATTCTTAAGTCTACAAAAATATAGTCTACGTGTATTTCATTTAAACCAGTTAAAAGTAAAGAAGTCTTACCAGTCCTCCTAAGGCCGAGAAGTAGTACTAGTGGAGCTCTCTCCTCAATATATCTTTTAAACGCCTCTAGTTCCTCCTCTCTGTCAAAAAGATCCTGTCTGCGAGTTTTAGGGCGAGGATCGAAGAGCAACAGGTACCCCTACCAGTAACTGGTACCCCTACCAGATATACTTATCGCTGAATAAAGCTTATCAAAGAGAGAGTATGTGAAACAGTGTCGCCGATCAATCTAGAGGAAGTTTCTTCAGCTATAAGGGAAGCCGAGACACTGCTAGAGAAATACGGATATACTTTACCAGTTAAAGTAGAGGCAGAAGACCTTGTAGACTACTTCGAGGCAGAAACACCCTACTCTGATATTTCTTTAGCAGAAGTCTTGAAAGAGCCTCTGCTAGTAGTACACGAGCTAGTAGAACTATCAGAAATAAAAAGAAGAGGATATAGAATAGACAAAGACATCATAGCGAGATACCACGAAGAAATCTATGAAATACACCTAAAAGCGACTAAAGTAGAGCTAGACATAGCCCTACGAGAAAATAGACTAAGCTACGTAGCGGAAAGACTAAAAGCAGTTAAAAGCTGGCTAGAAGACCCCCTACTACCACCATGGCTTAAAGAAGACTGCGAAGCCCTATACAACACTTTTAAGAAGAAACTAGAAGCTACTTCCTCACAGTCCTAATAATCAACTCCACTTTCTTTTCCTCGAAATCACTAATAAGCTCGTGAAGAGTATACTTCCTACCCTTAATAACAAGCCACCACACCCCATCCATTCTCCTCAAAACACCCACATACCTCCTCTCCATCAAAAAAAGCACTCACAAGAAACTAATAACTCCTACGAAAGACAGCTAAAAGTAATACCCAAGTATATACATATTTAAGCTTAGACACAGCAAATATAACATGAGCCTAACTCCTCTACCCAAATACACTTCTCTCAAAGAATTATCAAAAAACGATACTAAAGCAGTAATATGTGAAAGAGGAGCTAGACTAATATACCTAAGCGTAAACAATTCACCAAACCTACTATGGGTAAACCCCCAGCTCGACAAAATACTAGAGAAAAACGAGTGGAATACAGGCGGACTAAGAGTATGGATCTCACCTGAACGCAACTTCTTCTACAGAAAACCAGCCACATTTCAAGAATGGTTCTGCCCCAACACACTAGACCCAGCAAACTACAAAATACTAGAAGCACGAGAAAACAAAATAGTCCTCCAAACAGACTTCGAGCTAAAAGACATAGCTACAGGAGAAACACTAAGAGGAGTCATTAGAAGAGAATTCCTCCTCAGAGAAGCCGCAGAAAACAGAGCCATAATAGCTGTAAGAGAAGCACTATTCACTGAGAAAACAATATCAACGAAAGTAAACCTATGGGCACTACTACAAGTAAACCCACCCGGCACAGTAGTAGTCCCAGTCAAAGAAAACGCAGAACCAGTACACTACTTCAAGCCAATACCACTCAATAGAATAAAAGTATCAAATGAAGCAGTTTTCTTCAAAATAGACGGAAACCTCGTATGCAAACTAGGGGTAAAACCAGAAGACCTCCCCACACCAGGAGAAGCGTGTATAGCCTATATATCTAATATAGGAAATATATGGTACTACTTAATGCTAAAAACAAGCCAAGCACCAGAAAACCAGGAAGAGTGCCTAGACCCACCAAAACACGATCCAGAAGGACCCAGAGGATGCGTACAGTCATACAACTCTGGTCCAGAAGGAGGACCAGAAAAATTCGGTGAAATAGAACTACAGTTCGAGCCAGCAACCAAAATAGGAAAACACTATATATCAACAGTAAAGTACACTCTAGAAGCAGCAGTAGGAACTAGAGAAGAAGTACTGAGGAGTCTTAAGGAAACCTTAAACCTAAAGGAAATAGTACTACTGTAGACTCACTATATCTAGTATCTTTTTAACTAAATCGTCTAAACCAGAGTAAACAATAGTACTCTTTGGAACAACATTAGTAAATATCCTTTCAGCACAGTCCCTGCTCACAAATAAGAAGCTCCTGTAGTCCTGTAAATCAATAGCCTTCACAAAATGCCTAATAAAGTTCTCACAACTACAGTCATCTAAGAAAATAAAAGCATACTTACTGTCATCAATAACTATCAAGTCTATTTCGTGAACAACCCCACTAACACCCTTGATCTTAGCTCTGATACTAACTCTAAACCCCCTCCTCTTAAGAGTCTCTGCTATTCCCTGTATATCTAACAATTTTCCACCAAAATAGAGTACTCTCCAGAATAAAAAGATTTACTGTTTCCCTAAAGTCTTCTCGACGCCTTCCCTCCTAAACTTAGCAAATAAACCAACAATAACGTCAGCAGCCTCCAATACCTCAGCACTAACCTCAGAGCCAAACTCAACACTCTTCACTTGAACACCTAGAAGCCAAGTCTCCTCAACACCATAAAGCTCCCTAAGTATCCTCGATATAACCCTGAGAGGAAGCTTATGAGTAGACACTAGTACAGCAGAAGTATCTTCAGCACGCGCCAAAACAACGCCACCAGGCTCAAGACCAGCCTCAACAGCATCAATCACCAAAACCCTAGAAGGCTTAAGCCTACCAATTTCACCTAAGTGATTCTCAAGCCCATCCTCATAAACAAAAACACGGTAACCTAGCTCAAGAAGCCTCCTACCAATAAGCACTCCTACACCATCATCACCCCTCAAAGTATTCCCAGTACACACAACAACAGTATCTCCTGAAAGCAGCTCCTCAAGCTTCTCTGAAAGCTCCACAAGTACTCTAACACCTAAGGTTACTTAAATAAAATTCCAGTAAAACACAAAGACATAAACCTTAAGTCTAAACAAGGCCTTTACCCTACGTGAGAAGTTTTATATTGTACACCTATTACCATATACTGGTGCACCATATGAGAAGAGACTTACTCCTACTGATTTTAACAGCCGCTCTAATAGTCTCTCCCCTCACAGTAGCTCAGGAAACAGAGAAGCCTGTAGTAGTCTGTACAACAACAGTCTTAGCTAGCATAGTAAAAGACCTCGCAGGAGACCTCGTGACAGTAGAAGTAATAGCTTCTCCAGCAGTCTGCCCAGCACACTACGACGTACGCCCAAGCGACGTAGAAGCCTTCAGGAAAGCAGACCTAATACTAATGCACGGGTTCGAGCCCTGGGTAGAGTCGTTAAAAGAAGCTTCTGGAAGCAAAGCACCAGTAGTCAAAATAAAGGGACCATGGAATACTCCACCTCTACTCAAATCAAAGTACACTGAAGTAGCAAACGCGCTAAAACAGTACCTCGGACTAGACCTCTCTGAAAGACTCTCAAAGTGCCTTAAAGCAATAGACGAAGTAGACTCCTACCTAAAGAACTACGCCCAGGAAAAAGGCTTCACAGGAAGACCAGTAGTATGCATGCTCTGGCAAAAAATGTTCATAAGCTACCTGGGATTCAAAATAGTAGCAGTATACGGTCCCCCAGAAAAAGTATCAGCTAAACAGTACGAAGACATAGTTAAAAACGCGACTAAAGCGAAAGCACTCCTAGTAATAGACAACATGCAGAGCGGAGAAGACCTAGGAAAGAAAATAGCCTCAGAAGTAGGCTGCGTCCAAGTAGCACTATCAAACTTCCCGTGGACATCCCCAGAGCTAACAAACATGACACAGGTAATGAAGTGGAACACAGAGAAACTAGCTAAAGCACTAGAAGAAGCAGAACTAAGGGGAGAAATAGTCGAGCTCAAGAGAGAAATAGAGTTCTGGAAAACAACTACAGCAGTATCAGCAGTAGTAGCAGCCGTATTCGTTATCACAACAGCTCTGCTCGCAGTCAAAACAAGGAAACAGTAAGGTGAAGCAAAGTGACTACCGCGCCAGCACTACCCCTAGAGGCGGCAGCAAGACTCCACGGACATAAAGGACCATGGCTAGTCCTAGGCTATAGAGCAGGCGCGAGAGCATGTGAAGTACTAGACCCCAGCGACGAGTTCACACTATACTGTATAGTAAAAACACCTCTCAAAACACCCTACACCTGTGCCATCGACGGAATACAGGCATCCACGCGATGCACTCTAGGAAAACTATCTATTAAAATAGAGGAGTCTACACTAGAAAAAATAGCTTATATTTTTGTAGACAAGAGAACTGGTAGGAGACTAGAACTCAGACTAAAACCAGGTGTAGCGAAGTGGATAGAAGAAGTAGACCGAAAAGACTTGAGGAAAGCCGTGAAAATAGCAGAAGAAACCCCACTACAAGAACTATTCGAAGAGAAGCTATACGACTAGAAGACGTCTGGGTAGCATACGCTGGCTCAGGAAAACCAGCAATACGGGAAATAAACCTATTTTTCCCACTAGGAAAACTAGTCCTAATAACCGGGCCAAATGGAGCAGGTAAAACAACTCTACTAGAAACATGCCTAGGACTACTAAAACCCTATAGAGGAAAAGCCTTCCTACTAGGAGTAGACACGAAATCCAGGAAAATACTCGAGGCTAGAAGAAAATGCAGCTACGTACCCCAAGACTTCATGAAACCCCCATACGAGTCCTACACAGCCCGACAAGCAATAGAACTCGGACTAGTACTAGAAAACACACCAGACAAAAACACTAGAGTAGAGTGGGCAGCAAAACTACTTGGAATAGAAGACCTCCTAGACAGACCACTAGGCACACTAAGTGGAGGACAACAGCAGAGAGTATACTTAGCTAGAGCACTAGCACGAAAACCACTAGTAATGCTCCTAGACGAGCCCTTCTCAAGCCTAGACAGAGAAACAAGAAAAACAGTAGCAGAGATCCTCAGAAACTACGTAGATAGAGAAAACACTACAGTAATAATAGTAAGCCACGACACAGCACCAATAATAGAGCTAGCAGACACAACAATATGGATGAACGAAGGAAAAGTAGTAAAAGTAGAGGCGAAGTAACATGCTAACACTAGCAGCAGCCGCAGCACTAGTAAGCGGAGGACTCTGCGGAACCCTAGGATACTACATCCAGAGATTCAAAATAACCACACTCAGCTTCAGCGTAGCCCACGCAGCACTAGCAGGAGCAGCCACAGCACTAGTAGCTGGAACAGACCCAACATACACAGCCCTAGCCACAGCAGTAGTCTTCGCACTAACAATAGGACTACTCTCACCCAAAATACCCCACGAAAGAGAACTCCTAAGCCTAGGATTCTTCTCCCTATTCAACGCTTTAGCAGTCCTAATGATATACCTCTCAAACGTATACGTCCTCTCATCAGCATCAATATCAGTAGTCCTCTGGGGAAGCCTACTCGCAGTAACAAAACCAAAACTAGTAGTACTCACAGGAACACTAGTACTGTTCACAGCATACCTAGCACTCTACAGAAAACAAATAGACGCAATACTCTTCGACAAAAAACTAGCAGAAGCAGAAGGAATAAACGTAAACCTCCACACACTAACACTACTACTATTCTCCGGAACAGCAATAGCCCTAGCACTAAAACTAACAGGAGGATTCCTAGTATTCACACTACTATACAACCCCGTAGCAACATCAACAAAAATATCCAAAAACGCCAGAAAACAACAAATACTATCAACAACAATAGGAGCCCTAACAGCACTAACAGGACTAGCCATAAGCTACCTACTAGACCTACCAGTAGGAGCATCAATAGCACTAACCTCAACAACACTACTACTCACAGCACACACAGCAAAAACAATAACAGAAAAAACACAACTAACAAAACTAAAAACTACCCCCTCTCAGCAGACAACAAAATAGGCCTAACAACCTCAATACCCCTAACATTATAAAGCTCACCAATCATCCTAACAATCCTATCAACACCACCCCTAACAGCAATAGCCAACATACACCTCTCCCTATCCAAATGAACATGAAGAGTACTAGCAACAATATCCAAATACCTATGCTGAACCTCAGTCAACTCACGATCAACATCACCAACAGAATGATCATAAACAACACCAATAACCCCAACAGCCCTCCCACGAAGCCTCCACCTATTCTCAGAAATAAACAACTTCAAAGCCTCCTGAACAAGCCTAGACACACTCCTAATACCAAGAATCCTCATCAACTCCTCAGCCTCACACATAAGCCCCTCAGGAATATAAACACCAGCCTTAAACCCCATCAAAACACAAACCACAAACCAAAATTTAAACCTTAACAACAAAACCCAAAACACAACCCAGCAAACCACCCCCACAAACACTTATAACAGTATACAGCTATAACACTATATGAACAGAACAACAATAGCAGTCTCCAAAAAACTCCACCAAGAACTCCTCCTCGAAAAAGAACGCCTAAAAGCAAAAACCATGGAAGAAACCATAGAAAAAATACTCACAGAATACCGAAAACTCAAAAGAATCCTCACAGTACTCGAAATAATAGAAAAAAACAAAACCGAGAAAAAAATAAACTTAAAGGAATTCCTAGAGGATAGAAGAAAATGGAGCACCCCCAGAAAATTCTACTAGACACAAGCATACTAATAGAAATACTCGACCACAAAAAACACCTAGAACTCCTACAAGCAGAAGAAGTATACCTATCAATAATCACAATCTACGAATACATAAGATACAAAAAAGACAAAAAATTCTATAAAACAAAACTCGAGCAAGCCTTCACAATAATACAACTAGACAACAACACACTAGAAAAAGCAGCAGAAATCTTCACCAAACTCAAAGAAAAGGGAACACCCATAAGCGAAAACGACATATACATCGCAGCAACAGCACTAACACACAACCTACAACTATACACAAAAGACACCGACTACCAAAAAATAACCAAAATAGAACCCAAACTCAAACTAAAACTAATCAAACAATAACCCCACCAAAAACACCAAGCCCACCAAAACAAGCCTTTAAAACCTACAAGAGACATAAATAAAGATGCCACGCATACTAAAAATCAAATGCGCCAAATGCGGAACACACCTATACACCTACATTAAAGTCGGCGAAGGCAGACTCTGGCACTGCTGGAAAAAACGAATAATACAAGACAACACAACCAAAAAAGAAAACGAAATCAAATGCCCAAAATGCGGCAACCTAATAGGCCTAGACAAAGGACCATACATAAACATAAAACAAAAATCCATAACAATCACAAAATAACAACCAACACCAAACACAACAAAACTAAACCACATCAACTCAACAAATTTGGTAAATCTCACCGAAACACTTAAATACACAAAACCATCAAACCAAAACAGTAACAACCAAAAGAACTGAAAGTTTTGTGCGTTAGTTTTCCAGTTTCCTGGAGTTTCTTAACGATATGTGGTTTGTGTAAGTATGTTGCTTTTGATAGGCTTTAATAAGCTGAATTACGGCCATAGGATTGCAGGTAGTAGGCTTAAGACCGAGTAATTAGTAATAGGAAATCCGTGGTAATCGTGAAATAATATTTGTTAGGTGATTAGGCTCTGAGGCAGTATCTGTAGTATCCGCAGCTCCTACACTTACTTTTAGTAGGAGTAGGCTTAGGTAGCTCTTCACTAACAATAATCCGCTGTATCTTCTTAATAGTTTTCTTTACATACTCTTTAGCACTACTCGGAACAGCGACCTCAAATACTCTACCACTAAGAGCATAGAAGAGAAATCCCCGCGAAATAATCTTATTCAAGTACTCTTGAGCTAAAAGAGTATAGGCGACGAGCTGGTAGTAGTGGTGTATCTGAACTCTCGTACTATAAGTATCCTTATACTCTACAACAACCCACTCACCACCCGGAAGACAAGCCAAACAATCAATAACACCCCGCAGCCTAAGCCTCTTAGACTCAACAAAAACACCGAAAATCTTCTCATCAGCATAAATAGCAGTAGACAGTAATTTTACTTTCCTCTCCTCCCTACACCTAATCTCCTCATGAGACTCCCTCCCAACACGCATAGACTCAGTAACCCTCTCACATAAACCAAGAACCCTCATAAAATACACTATACGAGGACAATAAAAGTACTGCTTAACATCAGTAACATCAACAAAAACCTCATCACTCAAACAAAAACCACCTCCCCCCTCTCCTCCCTAACACTAGAACCAATAACCCTAGTCATCGAATAACAGCTACTACACAAGACAAAAACATGAACCCTATCCCTAGGACCCCTCCTCCTCAAAAGCCTCTCCAAAGCAACAACAAGCTCCTTCCTCCTACCACTAGGAATCTCACCAATAAACGCACTCCTCTGAATACGAGACAACCCATGATTCTTACACGTCTCAGCAACCTTCAACCTCAAATTATCATCACTAATATCGTAGACAACAAGAGTCTTCACACCTACCACCTCTCAACATAAGGCCTATACAAACGCCTACCATGAAGAAACTTAACAATCCTCCTAGCCTGCCTCAAAATAATAGACCTCAAAGAAAGCCTCTCAGAACCAAACCTCCTCTCACAGCCAAGCACCCTATTCAAAAGACCACAAACCTCAAGCCTACCCTCCCTACAAAGCCTACCATCCTCCCCTAAAAACCCGGAAACAAGCCCCCTCCTCTCAACAACAAACCCCAACAAAGGCTTATCAACAACAGGAACACGAAACTCCTCCATAAGATCATACACCAAACCAGGTCTACGAGGATTATCCTTATGAAGAAAACCAGCCCAAGGATCAAGACCAGCCTTAACAAGAGCAATCCAAACCTCAGTAGCTAAAACACCATAAGCATAATTAAGCAAAACATTAAACACATCACGAGGACGCTCACTCCTCTTCCTCCTCCTAGAAAACCCTAGCTCACGGGGAACAACCCTACTCAAAGCCTCCCAGTAAATACTAGCAGCCTCAGCCTCAACCCCTAAAACACCTCTCCTCACATAATCACAGTCACGACACTCAATCCCACGCAAATCCTCAACCAAACCACCAATCCTCTCAGAAGCCTCCAACAAAGAAGCCTTAACATCAGGACCAACACTCCTATAAACCCTCACAATATACTTAAGAAAATTAGCCTGATTCCTAACCTTACCCTCAATAAAAGCCTTAGCCAAAAAAGCCCCACGGTCATCACGGTAAGCCCAGTACTGCTCACGCCTAGTCCTAATACTAGAACCAGCCCTAAAGGGAACAAGAAGAGCCAAAGGAACACCACTCCTAGAAGCAACAACCAAGTCAATACCATACCTCAAAACAAGCTCCAGTAAATCAAGAGAAACACAAACACCCCTACAACTAAGCCTAATCAAGTCAACACTACCAGCAGGCTCCTCACAAACCTTCTCACCCCTCCTCCTAACAACAATACGATCACCCTTCTTACCAACAAAAACACCATAAGAGTCAACAACAAGCATCCTCAAACCAGCCACCCCCCTAACAATACTTATAGTAAGGACAATAAGGATAACACTTCAAAGGCTTACCAGGATCACGCTCATTCTCAATAATCTCAAAAACCTCATCACGAGCCTCAATAAACTCCCTCCTAAGCTCATCACCTAAAACATATTCCTCAACCTTAAAAAACGGAGTAGGAGACCTACCAGCCCTAACATAAATCAAAACACCCATATTAACAGGAATCTCCTTATCAGCCTCAAAAGCAAGAGCATAACCAGCCAAATAAAGCCTATGAAAATCCCTCCGCGAACCAGTCTTAACCTCAACAACAGTATAACCAGGATAAAGAACATCCACAGAAAGCTCCCTACTCAAACCAAGAGGAGAACCATCAACCTTATACTCAACAATATGAGGAACAGCCTCAGCAACAACACTATCCAAGTCCAAAGAACCATGAGTAGAAACAAACCGATCAACACTAGCAGAAAACTGTAAAGCAAGAAAACGCCACAACCTAACCCCCCTCTCAACAATCCTCTCAACATCCTCAACACAAGGCTCCTCCTCCAACAACCTAATACACCTAGAAACAATACCCCGAACCCTCCCAACACAGTCCTCAACAAGCCTCCCATAAAGCTCAAACCCAGCAACAAGACCACTCGAGTAAAGACACCTCTTAACCCCTAAAACAACACCAGAAATAATATCATGATAAACACGCCCCTCAACCATAGGTAAAGTAGGCTTAACAACAACACCCTCAACATACTTCAAGTAAACATCACGCCTAGTAGGACAATACCGTGCAGCAACATCACTAACACCCAAGAAAACACCCTTAAGAGGAGGAGAAAGAATCCCACTATCCCAGCTCCAACCACGAAGCTCCTCAGAAACCCCTACCTCACGCATAAAAACCCTAACACGCTTAGCAAACTTAGGTGAAACAATCTCCCCTAAAACCACAAAACAGAACTGAAACACACCTAAAATAAATAGCTATCATACAGCAAAAATAGAAAAATTGCAAACCAAAATAAGCATCAAGAACCCCCGTAAACAATAAATCTCTTCCCAAAATGTATAAAACATGCACACACTCTTCTTCACACTAGGATTCGACGAAAAATTCATACTGAGATGGCTCACAAAACTCCCACTAACAGAAAAAGACCAAATAGTACTACTAACAGCACACCCACTTAACCCTAAAGTACAGGAAGCAAAAAGAAGCATAGACTTATTCCTACTAAAAAGCACACCAATACAAACAACACTATACCCAATAAAACTAGAAGACTTCACACAAGCAGTAAAACAAATAAAACAAATAATAGCAAAACACGCCCAGCAAGCAAAACAAGTAAAATTCATACTAAGCGGAGGAATGAGAGCACTAATACTCGCAACATACACAGCAATAATACTCTCACAGAAAATACTTAAAGAAAAACAAAAACAAATAATAGTAGACCTAGAAAACCTAGAAGGATACATACAGCTACCAGACATAACAAAAGTAATAAAACCAGTACAATTAACAAAAGAAAAAATAGAAATACTACAACTAATAGAAAACCAGCCACTAACAGCAAAACAGATCTCAGACATACTAAACAAAGACACATCAACAATATACAGACACATAATGCACCTCCAAGACCTCCAACTAGTAAACCCAGACTACAAGAAAACAAGAAAAATAAAAATAACACAAGAAGCAAAACTCCTAACCTAACAAACCCCACAACACAAACCAAAACAAAAAGCAAACACTCCTAAGCGAAGAAACTCTAAACACTCTATAAACCAGCTACATCACCTACCCCACATAAGCCCCCTCAACTAATAAAAATACCCGAATAAACATAAAACAAAACAATAAGTAAAACTAAATTCATAAACACAGCCTACTTTCCACCTATATCATTCTCAAAAACAGCAGAAAATAAAATTCAAATACCTTCACGCAACCAACATTACACAACCATCAACTCCCCTAACCAAAACCTTAAATACCCCCAAGAAAACAAATAGCACAGAAAAATCCATAAAGAGAGAAACCAATGACCCTATTAACAATCAAAAGATAATAGAAATGTTTCTCTACGGGAGACATATTATTGATGGTTCTAGCTGGATTAACAATCAAAAGATAATAGAAATCCGGGAGGAAATCCCTCACCTCCAGAGGGCTGAACCCTCCATTAACAATCAAAAGATAATAGAAATGTAATGGGGTTTTTCCAAAGTATTAGTGCAAAGTATTTATTAACAATCAAAAGATAATAGAAATAAAATCTACAAATCACCGTTCATTTTCCCAATAATATCCATATTAACAATCAAAAGATAATAGAAATAGCAGTTGTTATTGATTTAATCCGGAGGAAGGCTTATATTAACAATCAAAAGATAATAGAAATTGCAGTGGACATGGGTAGTCGAGACTGGGAAAGGATACATTAACAATCAAAAGATAATAGAAATTCGCCGACTCCCTCGCACTCCACTACAGACTCGTCTTCCCATTAACAATCAAAAGATAATAGAAATAGTACAGCTGAAAGCCTACTGCACAGCCACATACAGCACAGATTAACAATCAAAAGATAATAGAAATACAGCAGTATCTATTCGCCCTCGAGCTCAAGGCACGTTAAACATTAACAATCAAAAGATAATAGAAATCTACCTTCTTTACCCATTCAACTGCCTTTAATTTCTTAATTAACAATCAAAAGATAATAGAAATTGCCACCATAGTCACCTGCCTTGAAGTAATAAATAGTCCATTAACAATCAAAAGATAATAGAAATCGGTTTTACCTATGCCAGGCGGGCCTAGGAGAAGCACTCATTAACAATCAAAAGATAATAGAAATATTGATAGATTGGCTGAAAGAACTTCTTTCGTGGCTCAGAATTAACAATCAAAAGATAATAGAAATCTCACAATAAAGATGTATAATCTTGATGATACATACAGTCATTAACAATCAAAAGATAATAGAAATTACTTCCTTCTCAAGTATCTTCTGACCCTTCCAGGTCTCTTATTAACAATCAAAAGATAATAGAAATTATTAGTGAGAAAATGATTCCCGAAGAACTCAAGAAAAAGTATCATTAACAATCAAAAGATAATAGAAATTGTCTACGAAGAACTTGTAGAACTCATCGTCTTCGAGTATATTAACAATCAAAAGATAATAGAAATTCCGGGACAAAGGACTGGGTTACGGCGTCAGACGTAAACATATTAACAATCAAAAGATAATAGAAATCTCAGTTAAACTAAACGTAAACTTAGATAGTGTAACATCAGGAGTAGTACTAGAATTAACAATCAAAAGATAATAGAAATGTCTCCTCCACTGCTTTTCCAGACTGCGCCGCCTTTATTAACAATCAAAAGATAATAGAAATCGGAGAAAACCATGATAATTATTCCTGGACGGTGTCCCGTCTGATTAACAATCAAAAGATAATAGAAATTCGACGGCAGTTGCCTATAAAACCTGAGCACAGGCTTCGGAATTAACAATCAAAAGATAATAGAAATTGAAGGCACAGTCTCCCCGACGATAAACGTCGTCTTGACAGATTAACAATCAAAAGATAATAGAAATATACGGCGATGAACAAATATTTCCGTCGACGGAAGGAGAGTATTAACAATCAAAAGATAATAGAAATAGGAGTAGGAGTAACTCCTCCAGCAACAGAAGAAAAGACTTTCTTCAATTAACAATCAAAAGATAATAGAAATGCAGCTATGTATCCCGAAATTAATCCAGCGAAAAATGTTATTAACAATCAAAAGATAATAGAAATTTGAAGGGTATCTCGGGGATACCCTTCAGACACATCACCAATTAACAATCAAAAGATAATAGAAATCTTGAAACATACATACATTTTTCTTTCTAACGCGAGAACTATTAACAATCAAAAGATAATAGAAATGTTGCTCGACTTTTCCGAACTGGTTGCGGATGAATGCTTCGATATTAACAATCAAAAGATAATAGAAATTCTCGAGCGCTGATTCCAGGATCTTCAGTAATTCTCTGTGATATTAACAATCAAAAGATAATAGAAATAACTGCAACAGGCTACGATACAGACAATAACATAGCTTTATTAACAATCAAAAGATAATAGAAATTTCTCTCGATAAGTCCGCTGACAGTTATACGGAACCCGAATTAACAATCAAAAGATAATAGAAATTTGCTTTAAGTGGATTTTCTATTATCTTTTTCTCATATTTATTAACAATCAAAAGATAATAGAAATGTGGACGAGAACCTCTACACCCATGTTCTCCCCGAGAAAAATTAACAATCAAAAGATAATAGAAATTTTCCCTCAGCTTGAGGTATGCGTAGAGCGCTACTGTTAATTAACAATCAAAAGATAATAGAAATCATGTACTCTGTTAGAGGTATTCCCATTGTTTTTCTTCTATTAACAATCAAAAGATAATAGAAATGTAGATATAGGGAGCATAGTAGTCGTCGCTGGAGACGTAGGCATTAACAATCAAAAGATAATAGAAATGCCCAAACCGCGGGCGCGAGACCCGCGGGGGCAGTGGGGAGATTAACAATCAAAAGATAATAGAAATAGAAAAATATGGTATGTGCCACTACTAGTGCTCCTACTGGCATTAACAATCAAAAGATAATAGAAATTTATCTCCAGACGCACATGGAAGCAAATCTGTCTCCGCAGAATTAACAATCAAAAGATAATAGAAATAAGCAAAGGTGAGGAGAAATGATAAGCAGAGACATCTATATTAACAATCAAAAGATAATAGAAATATGATGGGGTTCCAGATCTTGGTCACCATATCAAACATTATTAACAATCAAAAGATAATAGAAATCTCCCCAGTACTCGGGCTTGACGAACGCCCTTATCCAAATTAACAATCAAAAGATAATAGAAATTCAGTGTCGGAAACGCGAAAACCGGGATTGTTGATTGGTGGATTAACAATCAAAAGATAATAGAAATCTCCCGCCTAAACGATTGGAGCTTCCTCATCCAGTAGAATTAACAATCAAAAGATAATAGAAATAAGACTGACAGAGCGTCTTCGGGGTCTTGGCGAGCAATATATCTATTAACAATCAAAAGATAATAGAAATACGGATCTCTGCTAGTGCTTGGTCTGCTAACCATTCTAATTAACAATCAAAAGATAATAGAAATCTCTGGGACAGGAGGTATTCCAGGCGGGCCTGGCGGGGGTGGATTAACAATCAAAAGATAATAGAAATACATACGTTATGCCCATCATGGCTAGTAGGAATACTGTCATTAACAATCAAAAGATAATAGAAATCTTTCTCTGCGAAGGCGAAGAGGTTTATTAATCTGAACATTAACAATCAAAAGATAATAGAAATTTTCCACTCTAAGTTTTTGAACACTATTTTCGCTTTCTTAGCATTAACAATCAAAAGATAATAGAAATGTACATCGGGTGGCTTTCTTCTTCAAAGTCTTTTCTCCTATTAATTAACAATCAAAAGATAATAGAAATCAGTATTCCTATTCTAGTACATAAGTCACGGAAAGTCGGCTATTAACAATCAAAAGATAATAGAAATGGCAGGTCTCTATGGATTTCCAAGATCATTCCTTCAGGGATTAACAATCAAAAGATAATAGAAATTAGGGTATTTTCTCTCCCTCCCTCTATTTCTCCTCCTCTATTAACAATCAAAAGATAATAGAAATTGAGAAAAAGAGAATTAGACTCGAAAGACCTAGTAGCACTGAATTAACAATCAAAAGATAATAGAAATCTATATTAGCAACACTTAATATTATTGGTTCTAATGGATATTAACAATCAAAAGATAATAGAAATTTCTTATTCCTTATTCTCAGATATTGCTTCAACCTCTTAAGTATTAACAATCAAAAGATAATAGAAATTATTACAAGTATGGGTTAATTACATGGGATAGCATAGAGATACATTAACAATCAAAAGATAATAGAAATCTTTATAACATTTAGCATCTCTCAAAGCATAAGAAAGCTCCTATTAACAATCAAAAGATAATAGAAATAAGCTATTTAAGTTTAAATACTAGACTTCTGCCTCCTAGTAATTAACAATCAAAAGATAATAGAAATCTCTAGTCAAGTCGGGGCGCTCTTCCGGCTCCGGGGGATTAACAATCAAAAGATAATAGAAATATTGCTACTCCAAGTAACAGTAGTACTGCCGCTAAAGTGAATTAACAATCAAAAGATAATAGAAATTTTTCAATTGTTCGATATATTGATATACTATGAAAACCTAGATTAACAATCAAAAGATAATAGAAATGCGCAGTTGTCCTCGTTAAGTTGTGAAGAATAGGTCTACATTAACAATCAAAAGATAATAGAAATTAGAGGTGGGAGAGTGAGTTACTGGCCTACAGTACGCCTGATTAACAATCAAAAGATAATAGAAATTGTAAAAAGATATACTATTTTCTATTAGTTGTTAACTTAATTAACAATCAAAAGATAATAGAAATCGTAGCGGCAACCATCTTCACATTGTTCTACTCCCTCGCCACGATTAACAATCAAAAGATAATAGAAATTTAGCTATGGCTATTTTTCTCACTTCGTCTGCGAGCTTGATTAACAATCAAAAGATAATAGAAATTCTCTATTTGGGCGTATAGTGTACTCTGAGATGAGGTTCCCCATTAACAATCAAAAGATAATAGAAATCAGGGCCTTACTCGCAGTGCTGGGAGAAATACCCATGATTATTAACAATCAAAAGATAATAGAAATTACGGAATATACCTTTCATACAGTGAAGCCAAAGAAGTAAATTAACAATCAAAAGATAATAGAAATTTTCTATTATGATTTTTCCACTTCTCTATGGCAGCTCTTTGAATTAACAATCAAAAGATAATAGAAATTATATACTTGTCTAACAATAATGTACATGTGATAATATGAAATTAACAATCAAAAGATAATAGAAATAGTTTAAAGTACTTGAAAATAAGAGTATTTAATATACTGTAATTAACAATCAAAAGATAATAGAAATCTTTTTCATAGAAAAGCAATTCAAATAAATAGTATCTCACTGATTAACAATCAAAAGATAATAGAAATCAGTTGGGTTTCATGTAGTGAGGAAGATTTTAAAGGTATTAACAATCAAAAGATAATAGAAATAGGCGAAGTCAGGGTGAGGAAAGTGAATGTTACGGTCGAGATTAACAATCAAAAGATAATAGAAATATTAGCTCGCGGGCCTTTTCCTCTGCTCTCTCTCCGTGCATTAACAATCAAAAGATAATAGAAATGTCGTAACCCTCCTCTACCTCTACCTCAAGCCTTTTTCCTTATTAACAATCAAAAGATAATAGAAATTCACGGGGACGCCTGAAAGCTTCCAGGGGAAGCTCGTGTAGACATTAACAATCAAAAGATAATAGAAATGTCTACCCCCAAGGGCTCCTTGAAGGGAAAATAATCGAATTAACAATCAAAAGATAATAGAAATCAATGTAACATTTACTCTATGTGAACTTAATGTGACATGTATTAACAATCAAAAGATAATAGAAATCCGGGCCCTCCGAGAACATGTACTTTACCCTAGACTCCAGGAATTAACAATCAAAAGATAATAGAAATTGAGTTCTCTGCGCTCGATGTCGTGGTCAATATCATAGCTCTATTAACAATCAAAAGATAATAGAAATCCGCCATCTCGCTGGGGGTTTTCACCCCCGTAGCGGTTTTTATTAACAATCAAAAGATAATAGAAATAAGCTTGAGTTTTTGAAAAACACGGTTGGTGGACAGGGGGATTAACAATCAAAAGATAATAGAAATGTCAAAAATCCGTCTCCCTCAATCAGGTTCTCGTTTCCCCAATTAACAATCAAAAGATAATAGAAATGCACACGCTTAAACAAATAAAGCCTACGCACTGTCCTACCGTATTAACAATCAAAAGATAATAGAAATCGTAGAACTGCCTATAGAAGTCTTTTGAAGCCTGCACGCCATTAACAATCAAAAGATAATAGAAATATGCGTCCTCCTCACGCTACTACTGAGACTAATTACCGTATATTAACAATCAAAAGATAATAGAAATCTTGAAGGAGTAAGCAGTGTGACTGGAGAAGTCTCTGCCGATTAACAATCAAAAGATAATAGAAATAGTAACTTCCCTCGGAGCGGTCTCGATTAGCTGTGGCTCATTAACAATCAAAAGATAATAGAAATGATTCTGACTTTTTTGTCTTTGAGAAACCAAGCCTCTCTGACTTTCTATTAACAATCAAAAGATAATAGAAATGATGGAACGTTTATGATAGAGGGCTATGTCTTAGCCCCAAATTAACAATCAAAAGATAATAGAAATATTAGATTTACTCTACTTTCTCCACTACTACTCTATAGTCTGATTAACAATCAAAAGATAATAGAAATGTCAAATAAAGGGTCACGCACTCTTTTCTCAACTATTTTCCATTAACAATCAAAAGATAATAGAAATGATGTGAGTTGTCATAAAGAATAGTCACTCTAACTCTGGGATTAACAATCAAAAGATAATAGAAATCGGTACTGTGGCGTGGTGTATTAAAGTAGACCCAGACACATTAACAATCAAAAGATAATAGAAATGGTTTTCCTGTAGCCCAGTTGTAATATGAAATCTTAGGACATTAACAATCAAAAGATAATAGAAATAGAGTGAAAGCAGCATATATGTTCTTGTCAAGAAAGGAGCGATTAACAATCAAAAGATAATAGAAATGCACTCCTCGACGACCACTCCCTCGCCCGTGTCGATGAATTAACAATCAAAAGATAATAGAAATCTAAAATAAAATCTCCTACAAACTGCTTTAAAGCATCAACATTAACAATCAAAAGATAATAGAAATGTACAGAATGAGTACTGGATAGTATTTATTATTGTACAGGTATTAACAATCAAAAGATAATAGAAATTTGTCCACGTAGAGACGGTACTTTGTGCCAGTAGTACGGTATTAACAATCAAAAGATAATAGAAATTTGTGGCTACATCATGTGTAGGACATAATAATAATGCTTTATTAACAATCAAAAGATAATAGAAATGTTATGAAGACTGTCAGCAGGAGCGTGATATAGTGTTTTTATTAACAATCAAAAGATAATAGAAATTGATTTAGAAGTCTTATTTTTTATTGCGTTGTTTTAGGTTTATTAACAATCAAAAGATAATAGAAATCCTTTTCCTCCTCAACTTTTATTTCAACTGGCTTAACTAATTAACAATCAAAAGATAATAGAAATTCTTCTCTAAATGATAAAATTCATGCTTATCTAGTTTTCTTAGTTATTAACAATCAAAAGATAATAGAAATCTTTCTTCCCTATCAGCTTCACCGTCCTCCCGTCTACTTATTAACAATCAAAAGATAATAGAAATATAGCCTACATAGCCGCCAACGTCACTTCTCTAGACATAAATTAACAATCAAAAGATAATAGAAATTGTGATAGAGGACGAGCCTTTCAGCACTCTAAGTGTTGAATTAACAATCAAAAGATAATAGAAAGTTTTTCGAGAAATTCTTTAGCCTGTTTTACTATTTTCTCATTAACAATCAAAAGATAATAGAAAGGAAGAAGTAGCAGTCGCATTAGACACCGCAATCGCATTAGATTAACAATCAAAAGATAATAGAAAGTAAAACATTATACCAAGGCTGATAATTTATTTGATTTACTGTATTAACAATCAAAAGATAATAGAAAGTGAGTCTTTCAGACTCCCTTATCTCCCACTCTAAGTCCTCATTAACAATCAAAAGATAATAGAAAGATTTTTCTATCCTCCTCTCAAAGTATTTTATTGCATCGTAGATTAACAATCAAAAGATAATAGAAAGTCTCTGAAGAGACGCTCGGCAGCACTCCTTATTCTCCCGAGCTCATATTAACAATCAAAAGATAATAGAAAGCATAGATTCTAATGAGACAAGAAACACCTTCTTAGCGATGGTTCTTGATTAACAATCAAAAGATAATAGAAAGTAGTCTCGAGTCTCTTTTCTTCGAAATAAATTATAAATAATTAACAATCAAAAGATAATAGAAAGTTAATTTTAGATCTCCATCACAGAAAGGACACTTCATGAATTAACAATCAAAAGATAATAGAAAGTGTTTAACTAAATCTTTTACTTCTTGTGGGAGTTTGGAATTAACAATCAAAAGATAATAGAAAGCTCTTCTAGCTATAACTAACCTATCAGCAACGCCCAGATTAACAATCAAAAGATAATAGAAAGGAATTCTACTGGCTGGCCAACTGGGTGCCTGAACCCTGTATTAACAATCAAAAGATAATAGAAAGTACTACAGGGAGGCAGTAGAGTTCGGCAGAAACGTTCACCAATTAACAATCAAAAGATAATAGAAAGGTGATTGTGCATACTATGAATGCAGCTATTCCGTATGCTAATTAACAATCAAAAGATAATAGAAAGGAGGAATTTGCACAGATGACTAGAAACATGCCAATGTACCATTAACAATCAAAAGATAATAGAAAGTATACAATCAATCCTCCTAATGAGATCTCTGTTGATGAATTAACAATCAAAAGATAATAGAAAGGAGGAATTTGCACAGATGACTAGAAACATGCCAATGTACCATTAACAATCAAAAGATAATAGAAAGTATACAATCAATCCTCCTAATGAGATCTCTGTTGATGAATTAACAATCAAAAGATAATAGAAAGGCGTAACAGATAGCGAAGCAAATCAAACAATAGAAAATGATTAACAATCAAAAGATAATAGAAAGTGACTTGTGATAGACTTGATCCTATGTATCTATAATAGTAATAGGAATTAACAATCAAAAGATAATAGAAAGGAAAGCGAACTTGTTCGGATTCTACAGGGTAAGGTACCCGATTAACAATCAAAAGATAATAGAAAGTCTACATTAAGAAGATAAAGTATTTTCAGAAGAATTCTGTAAATCAACAATCAAAAGATAATAGAAAGATTGTCAGCAGAACAACTCCCAACAACTGTAGCTAATGCAATCAACAATCAAAAGATAATAGAAAGGAAGTAAAGCTAGTTCCTTTGTACTCAGTTCTCTTGTTTATCAATAATCAAAAGATAATAGAAAGATCATCAGTTATACTATGGTGCCACCACGAGATTTCTCTAAATCAACAATCAAAAGATAATAGAAAGAGAATTATTTATAGCAGCTTAAAACAATTTAAAGTACTATATCAACAATCAAAAGATAATAGAAAGCGGGTATCATGCTCGGGTATCTCATCACCTGATGAAAAAATCAACAATCAAAAGATAATAGAAAGTGGGCAGTGCAGGCAGCTAATGTCAATGTACTTCAGTACACCTATCAACAATCAAAAGATAATAGAAAGATTGCTACTATGAAGATAGGCCACTGTTCTTCCGTGAACTTGACAATCAAAGGATGATAGAAAGGGGCTACTTTGGACAAGCGTAGAATTCAAGATAATCAAATTCAGCGATCAAGAGATGATGGAAAGTAGTTGCATTAAATTAATTCTTTTATTATTAATAGTTATTTCCCTAAATAGTTGAAAGATTATAGAGAGTCTTTTGTGCGAGTGTGGATTGTGTTGTTTAAGGGTGTTTTGAAAGGGTGGTGTTTTCTTTTGTGTTTCTTTTCTGTGTTTTTGGTGGTTGGATAATAGAAAGGTATTTATAAGTTTTGGAGGATAATTATTTAGGATGTGGTAGGGAGGTGGTTTTTCTTATGGGGGGTGTTTTTTCTTTGGAGCGAGTGAGGGAGGTTTTGAGGGCTGATTTTGATGAGTTAAATAGGTTTTATGAGTGTGTTGAGAGTGATATAAGGGAGTGTTTGAGGAGAGGAGATATTGAAAAGATGGGTGATTTACTGGAGGTTAGGTTGTATAGTCCGCTTGTTTCTTTGTATTTGATTTGGAGGCGAGGTTTGTTGTCTGGTTGTAGTGGGCTTCCTAATAGAGAGAGGTTTGCTGAAGTTAGGCGTGTTGCGCTTTGTTCTGTTTTGGAGAGGTTGGGGTATTTGAGTGAGGATGATGTGTTTTCTAGTATTAGGGATAGGGAGCTGTTTGTTTTGGCTAGAGGTTTTTTGGAGTGTCTTAAGAGGGGTTGTGGTGAGGAGCTAGGGAAGCGTATTGTTAGGTTGCAGTTATTTGAGGTAGGTGGTAAACAGGCTTTAGTTTCTAGGACTGGTGGGTTTGCTGATATGAGAGGGGCTAGTGCGATGATAGATATTGCGTCTAAGTTAGCTGCGGATGCTGTTTCTGAGATACTGGGGTCGGAGTTTCTTCTTAGTAGTGAGGCTGGGGAGACAGTATTTCTTTCTCCGCCAGAGGTTGCTGGGAGTATTGAGGAGGCTATACTCGAGGACTATGTTTTGAATCACGAGAAGTGTCCTCATTTAGATGTATTGCTTTTCCGCGGGAATGGTGCTTCAGGAATAGATGTTTCTGTAAGGGACTTGCTTAATAGATTTGGGCAAGTTTTTCTATCTACTCTTCTTACTTTAAGGGACTTGAATTTAAGTGAAGGAGAAGAGCGTTTGGAGGCTAGGCTTCTTTGCAGGAATTGTAGGAATGATAGGGGCTTAGAGAGTGATGCGTTATTAAGTTTCACCAAGGAAGTTACTTCTAGTTCTAGTCAGGCAAGTAGTATTCACTTGGCTGTTATGGGTGGACGTGATGTTCTCTGTAAGACTTGCTATGTTACTAGGCTGTATGCTAAAGCCTTAATAGATATTTTATCTGGAGAAGGGCGGAGGTATCGTGAGAGATTTGTTGAGTGTTTGAAGAAGTCTTCGGCGTATCGTGTTTTAGTGGAGGCTGTAGATGAGGCTAAGAGGGAGTTTTATAAAAATTATGTTTATAATCTAGAGGAATATGATTATGATGATAAGCTCGCTATTTTTGGGCTTGTGTATGGAGATGGTGATAGATTTGGGACTTTGAAGAAGAGTACGAGGAATATTTTTGATTTTTATTTCTTATCTTTGTTCTTTTCGGAGCTTATGGGGAGAGGTGTTAAGGAAGGTTTTTCGAGAGTTTTGGACTTAGATTTGTATTTAGTTGAGTCGATGAAGCTGGGTAAGTATCTTGTACCAGTTACTCCTTTGTTTGTGGCAGGGGATGATTTTCTGTTAGGTATTAGAGGGGAGTATGTATACGTGTTTGTTAAGGGTTTTTATGAGGGGGCTAGGCAGGTGTATGATGTTTTAAGGTCTTTTCTTAGTCTTCCGTATTTCTCTGATGATATGAGGAAACTTTTGGAGGAGAGGATTGGGGTGAGTATGGGTGTAGCTGTGGGTAAGACTAAGGTTCCTGGAGTGTTTCTCTATGATGCTAGTAGGAGGGCTTTAAGATTTACTAAGGAGGTAACTAAGCGTTCTGGAAAGAAGTTTAAGTTTGGTGTTCAGGCTTCTCTTATTTACTCGAAGGCTAGGGCTTCATGGGATTTAGTAGATAAGCTGACTAGAATTCCTCCTGGAGGCTCTGAGATCTACGATCAGTTCTTTAGTTCTCTGATATACTTTAATGATGAAGAAGAGTGTCCTGTGTCCTTAGCTCTAAAAGAGGCTTTGTGTCATAGTGAGGGCCGGATTAAAGGTGACCATGTGAAGGAGATTATGGAGGAGTTTTTAACTGAGAGGCGTCATCCTTTGATGGCTTTTGCTAAAGTTCTTAGTGACATTGCTAGGGGGTTGAGAGAGGAGCATGAGGAAGCTGTTTATAGGGCTGAGAATATGAAGAGAGTAATGAAGATTTTTGTTAAAGCGTGTAAGGTAAATGAGCATAGTTGGCGGTGGTTCTATACTATAGCGTCTATTCTTGATATTATTGAGGATAGAGAGAGTGTTGAAGGAATTCCGAAAGAGGGTGTAGTAGGTAGGCCTCGTGAATTTGAGTATGAGATACTAAAACGTTTTGTGGGGTGTTAGCTTGAAGAAATTTAGGCTTAAAGTCTATGTGAGGGGGGCTGCTGTGCTCCAGCCTAGTGGAGAAGTGAGAAAACTAGATCACAGACTTTTTACGTATAGGAAAATTATTCGAGGTAAGTTGGTGTATACTCCGATACCTCCTGCTTCACTTAGGGGGGCTTTGAGGCATGCTGCTTATATAGCTGCACGTGTGCTGGGCGAAAACTATAGTGAGGCTTATGTTAGTTTATTTGGTAGTGATCCTCGTTTAGGGGAGGGTAGGGATACTCCTGTGACTCGTAGGGGTAAGATAGTTGTTACACTGGAGGAGGGGCTAACTTTAGAGGAGCTTAGGAAGCTGACTGAAGTGAGGCCTAGGATTAGCATAGATGCTAGATATGGGACTGTGCGTGAGAGGGCTCTTATGTTTTATGAGGCTATATCGGAGATTAAGGATAGTAGCGGATTGAAGCCTTTAGTTTACTCTATAGACTTTATAGAGGAACCTACGGAAGAGGAGTTGAGGCTTCTTCGTGCAGCTATTGGTTTGCTGAGGGGGTGGGGGATTGGAGGCTTATCTAGTTTGGGGTTTGGTTTAGTTGAGAGAATAGAGTGTGAGGAGGTGTGAGATC